>Ga0209062_1000391_pt1 | contig 144654 bp, 115 predicted proteins | sample Coa_R2_2_FD_187158 | JGI IMG/M metagenome (GOLD analysis project Ga0209062, IMG submission 187158) | Surface soil microbial communities from Centralia Pennsylvania, which are recovering from an underground coalmine fire - Coalmine... | ecosystem: Environmental > Terrestrial > Soil >... | reverse complement strand
ACAACAAACGGCGGAGGCCCTTGTATGAACACCAGCGACGCGTTCGCTTTCAGACTCTGTTGGCTGGGGCACATGATCTCGTTTCCCTCTTCGATTGTTCAAGTGCTTAAGTTGACGCCTAAGGGGGTGTCCCCGCTCATTCTTCCCCTCCCTCGCCCCCGAAGGGGGCAAAAAAAGAAGAATTAAATAGCCCTGGGCGCATCTCATGATCCTTTGCGTAAAGCCGCTCGTTATGCTATAGTAGAGGCGTAGCAGGCAAAGAGGGAGGAGAGACCCGAGAGGGCTTGAGACAATCAGTCAACTCGGCAAACGTTGTACGTTGCTTCTGTGGTGGATAGATACGATTTTTGATGGATGCTCTAAAGCGGACGCGCTGTAGCTGTCCTATTCATCGTGGAAGGTCGCTACGAAGGGGGTCTTTGTTCTCGAACACCTTTTGTCAGAGAGAGAAAGAAACGCCCCGAGAGGGCAAGCGCGAGGCCCCTCACCGCCTCTCCCAGCCCCTTGCCCCTACCGTTCCTCCCCAGCATCGTATCTTCCCCAGAACAAATCCAAACAGGACCGACAATGTTGGACCGGAGGCGTAGGGGCAAGGGGTGATGTGGAGAGGGGCGTGGCCTGGCGCTTGCCCTGGTGCGGTTTCGTGAGGTATACGGGCGATAGATCGGACGCGGTAAACCGGGTCCCTACCACATTGGCGAAATTTCCAATATATTGGGCGATATGGGTTGTTGCGGAGAGAGGGCGCTGTAGCTCCCCGATTCATCGTGGGAGACGCGATCAATCTCGTCGCCACGGTGGTTCGGGCATTTCCCTGTACTGTAGGGGCAACCCTCGCGGTTGCCCTGTTGCGGTTGCGGCGGCTTGCCCCGTGGGAGGGTCATCACGCTCAGGCGGGCGTGATGACGTGCAGGACGTTGGCTAGCAGTTCCATGATGCTATGGTAGGCGATGACGAGCAGGGCCAGGCAGGCTAGCGTGATATGGAATGTGCGCCAGGCGCGCATGATGAATTGCGCTCGCTGCTGCCGCTTGAGCGATTTCACCAGGGCCAGGCGCGTGGTCAATGTCTCGACCGCCAGTTGAAAGTCCCTGCGTTCGGTGGGCATGATCATTGAGAACATGGCGATATGGCCCGATGGCTGGTACCTTGCTCCATCCTCGATGGCTGTCAGGCAGTATTGTTTGAGCGGCTCGGACTTGCCCGCACACAGTCGCTCTACAGTATATTCCAACTCCAGGATACGCTCTTCCAGCGCCCGCATAATGCCCACCCCGTTTGTGCCAGCTTCGCTGGCGATCCTGTGCGCCTGCCACAGGTCGAGCAAGCGACCGATGATGCCGCTGACAACCAGGAAGATCAGAGCGAAGAGCGCGCTGGTGGCCCAGTAGGTATCGGTCAAGCAGGAGAGATTGGTGCAGTAGTCGTGGGTGATGCGTGCGTAGTTGTCGTGCATGAAGACGATCAGGATGGTGGCGATGCCGATCCAGGTGTGCATCCAGAGCCACCCCTGGACTTTGCCCGGCAATCCGCGCATAAAACGGCGGCGCAGCGAGTAAGCGGCGGTGCTCGCGATCATGATAAAAGCGATGATGCCGAAGATGCGGAGCGGATCGTTAATCGGTTCCGGGTCTTGCTGCGTTTTGAGGGCGGAGAAATACCACAGAAAGATGCTCAGGTAGAGCGCCAGCGCGCAAACGAGCCAGAGCCAGCGCGTTGTTGACGAGGGTGTTTTCCAGAGGCGCACATTGCGGCGCCTTTGTGCTGGCTGTGATGGTCTTGTGGCAATCGACATACGATTGTTCTCCTCTCAGACGCCTCTGCAATATCATAATGCTCGCTTGCGCAGTATTTCCTCGGTCGAACCGAAAAATGCGATGGGATTGACGCGAATGGCCGCTCCGGTCGGGCAAGCCTGCACGCATGCCTGATTGTTATAGCCCGCGCACAGATCGCATTTTATAGCGACCTTCTTGCGCATCTCTCCCAGAGGGCTGGCGGGCGGATGGATATTCAATGGGCCGGGCGCGGCAGCCATCGGGAGGATTTTCTGGCCGCGCTCTTTCCCCGCGCCCTTTGTGAAGAAGCTGCCAAAGCGCCGCCAGCTCTGCTGCGCTGCTGTATCCTCTTCGTCGTCCAGCGACATGATCGAGATATTATCGTAAGGGCAGCGCTCGGCGCAGATGCCGCAGCCGATGCAGCTCTCAGTGATATACACTTCACCGCTCGGCATGCGCGCGATGCCTGCACGGCTACAGAGCATGCAGACGGGGTCCTGGCACTGGCGGCAGGCGGTGGCGATGCTGATATTGCCCACAACCATCCCTTTGCGGTTCATACGCGAGTGACCGTGCCGCCGGGCGCAGGCTTCTTCGCATTCATTGCAGTGGATGCATTTATCAAGGTCGATGACCAGCACTTCCGTCCCCTCAATCACTCCATCTTCGACCAGCGAATGCAGCCCGGCGCGCGCGCCAGCATCCGAGACGGTATTGACCTTTTTAGAGTCGATATAGTTGAACGGCTCGAAAACGGCGCTATGGGCGGCGAGGTTGGCTGTATGATACAGACGCAACCGCTCCTGGAAGCGCTGACTGACCTCGGGGTAGCGAGCGAAGAGTGACATGAGGGCGTAGCGTGGCACTTCCGCCAGGGTGGTGCGCGTGATCGCGGTCACGGTGACGGCGCGACGGTCGCCCAGCATATCCAGGCCGCCAGCAAAGTAATCGCCACCCTGACGATACGCAATAATGCGCTCGTCGGTTTTGTCGCGTCCGGTTCCTGCTGCCGTACGACGAGCAACCTTGACAAAGCCGTCGAGCAGCACATGCAGCGACTCGCGAATCGGTTGCTCCTGGTCGTCTTCTGTGAAGAGGCGCTGGTCGCGGTCGTAACGCTTGATCTGCGCCTGCTCGGCAAGCTGGCGAATATCCACGCCGCTGATGCCCTGGAAAAGCGCCATATGCTTGAAGATCGCTTCAATGGCGCGAACGGTGCTCAACTGCTCGAAGAAGTTTTGCACTGCTGGCACGATCTCCATCAGACGCTGCATGACCTGCTCTGGCACTTCCAGCACAATCGCCTCTGTTTGAGCGCGTGCGGTTGCGGTACGCTGCTGTCCCGTGAGCATGCCATGCTCGCCCATATACTCGCCGCGCCGCAGCACCGCGACGGGCAATTCCGCCCCATCAGGTCCAACCGAGGAAAGCTCAAAGTTTCCCTCCAGAACGAGATAGAGTTCGCGCCCAAACTCGCCTTCGCGCATTATGACTGTGCCAGGCATGAGCGTGAGCATCTTTGAGGTGGCGACAAAGTGCAGCAGATAGTTATCCGGGACGATCTGCGGGTCGCTAAACATCGGTTGCTCCCGCAGGCGGCTGAGCAGCATAGGGAGGTTCCAGCCCGGAGGAAGATAGTTCAGGAGGCGATTCATATCGACCTTGCCATCCCAGGAGATACCCAGACGCTGCTTGAGCGAAAGCATCAGCAGGTCGCGATGGTCGTCAACGGGGCAGACCGGCACACAGGAGCCACACATGACGCACTCATCAACAAAACGCGCGACATGTGGCGCTATTTCGTCCGAGATGGTGGCGCGGTTGAGATCGGCAATATTGATGATGGCGGAAAGTGGGACGGGGCAGGCGCGCATGCAGCGATCACAGCCGATGCACATGTCGATTTCGTAGCGTATTTCTTCTATAGTCAGCGGCTGCACATCGGTGCGATGCGCGATGCCCACGGCAAAAGGCGATTTTGAAGATTGTACTTGCATATTGCTTCCCTGCAATCTTTCTACGACGAACCCAGCGGAGAGCTGCAACCGGCGCAGAAGCGTGCGACTTTGACGTTAGCGACTCCACAGCGAGGGCAGATCTTGATCTGAGGCACGGGCGCACTCAGTTGCGGCGCTCGGGTATCTTCTGTCGGCGCACGCTTCGTACTGGCGCTTGCCATCTGCTTCTTTGGAGCGGGTGCGCTGCGCTCGCTCGCTAGCTGACCCCGCTCGGCCCTGACCGGCTGCGTTTCTCGCCAGCCGGATTGCAGATCGATAAAATAGATTAAGGTGCTGCCCATCGCGATACGATCTCCGTGTCCAAGCAAGTAAGGATTATCGATCCAGGTCTGGTTGACCATCACACCGTTGCTGCTGCCCAGATCGCGAATATAGTACCCCTCTGCACCCGGAAATACTTCGGCATGGCGACGCGACACTACCATATCGGCTAGCTCGATATCATTGCTTTTGTCGCGCCCGATCACAAAACGCTTGTTCTCCCTGAGCAGATAGACCAGCGGCGGGCGTTTTTTGCCCTTTTTTCCCGTTAGCACGACCAGGGCAGGGTAGCGTTTAAAGGCTTCGACGATAGAAGCCGGCACCGAATCGGTTGCGCCCGATAGTTGCAGCGAACCATCAGGATTGACCATTGGCTGTCCCTGAGAAGCTCTCTCGTCGCTCGCCTCCATTTCGTTGAGCTTGCTAATGCCCGCCATTGAGGGACTCCCGATTACCGGTCGCTTTGTCTGCTCGCTGCTGGCAGGCCGTAAGAGAAATATGCATGTGACGACCTTGCCAAAGCGGATCTGGTCGTTGGGCTTGAGAATATGCGCGTTGTCCTGTGAGAGGCGCGTCCCGTTGACAAAGGTGCCGTTGGTGCTGCCGAGGTCTTGTAGCATATATCTGCCGTTAGCGTAGATGATCTCGGCGTGACGACGCGAGACGGAACCCTCATCGATCAGCATATAGACGCCAGGCTGGCGACCTATCTCCATCACCTTCGCCGGGTTCAGGCGTGTCTCCGAGAGACGCGGCCTGCCTTGAGGCTGATCCAGATAAATAAGCACCGCCTCTGTCAGCGGTTGCGCTCCGATAGCTTGATTGTCCTGTGCCCTGTTTTCCATTGGTTTCCCCCCCACTACAGTATTCTCATCTGCCTTCCCACTCAGCGCCCTCATCTGCCCAGTGATAATGGTTTTTACCTGCTCAATCGCCGCCTGCCTTGCGATAATATTGCCAGATGCGGCAACTTTCGCCGTATTGTTGCCCGGAGCCGCTTGCTTGAGCGTAATCGCCTGCTTCACTGTATTCATGACAGGCGCGGCCTGCTTTCCTGTGCTGGCGCCGGGTAATGGCTGCTTGATAACGATATTGCCGGTAGTTCTGCCCCCGGACTTGTTGACACCCAGCAGCACCGGCGGCACTCCCTGACTATCCAGCCAGTCATTGAGCTTAAAATCGCTGGCGAACAGGTATGAAGCGACCGGCAGCAGACTGATCTGGTGATCGATGGCCCGCTTGAACGCCAGCGCCTGCTTGCGATCTCCTAGCGAGAGCATGCCTATCGGTATTCCATCTTTAAGTACGGCTTTGCGATACGTGCGCGGTTGCGGATCGGCGATGATTTCCTGGTAGCCGGGAAGATTGGTCACGCCCACCGAGGCGAAGTCGAGGCCGTAGAGGAAGGTGGCATTGTAGAAAGTGCCAACCTGAAGAGAAGCATCGGCTTCAAGCTGATCGAGCATGCTATATGCAGCGGCGCGTGCCTGCTGGATCGCCGGGTACCATTGCCCAATGATCCGCGTGCGCCCCGTCATCATGTCGGTTGTTTCCAGCACATCACCGGCGGCAAAAACGTCGCGCGCGCTGGTCCGCATCCTGGCATCGACCTGCACGCCGCGACCGCAGGCGATCCCGCTGGCCCTGATAAATTCAATATTTGGCTCAACCCCGATGGCAACAATCACCAGTTCGCAGGGGATGCGCGAGCCTTTTGTGGTGACGACGGCATTGACTTCGCCATCATTGCCTGTGATCTCGGCAATCTCTTCTTCCAGGAGCACATCGACGCCGTCGCGCCTCTCCTGTTGCAATACGAGGTCGGAGGCGGTGGCATCGAGCACTTCCGACCAGAGGATGCGGCGGCGCAAGAGATGCGTCACGGCATAGCCACGATGGCGCAGCGTCTCGATGGTCTCCAGCGCCAGGGTTCCGCTGCCGCTCACAACGACCCGCCGCACAGCATTGAGGCGTTGCAACACAGCCTGGTAATCGGCGATGGTGCGCAGTGTCGTTACGCCTTTAAGGTTGCTGCCGGGACACTTCAATCTGGCCGGGCGAGCGCCGCTCGCCAGTAGCAGACGCTCGTAGCGTATCTGGCGCTTGCTCTGGAGAAATACCGCGTGCTGCGCGGTGCTGATGGCTGTAACGCGATCCGGCAGGAAATAGATATTATGATCCTGGTAAAAGCTGGTCGGGCGCGCCCATAGTTTATCTTCGTGTACACGTCCCCCTAGATAATCTTTCAGGGCAGGGCGGTAGTAGACAGGATAAGGATCGTCGGCAATCACGGCTATCGAGGAGGCAGGCGCTTCCGCCCGCAGGATCTCGGCGGCAGTCGCGCCCGCGATGCCGTTGCCGATGATCAGATAGGATAGCCGATCAGCCATGATACTACTCCAGACTTTCTACATGTATTTTCTTTAAACCGCGGTAATTGTGCCGTCCGCGTTAACAACGATTTTGATGGGAGGCAGCGGCGAAGGCGCCGGTCCCTGGACGACTGCTGCGTTTTTGGCCGGGTCGAAAATCGCGTCGTGGCAGGGGCAGATCAGCATCTGGTCCTGCGCACTATAATTGACCAGGCAGCCCGCGTGGGTGCAAATGGCATCGAAAGCGACAAAACGCTTATCGGGCAAATGAATCAGCAGGCCGGGATGAGTCTGGTTGGGGAGCGAGAATTTTTTCGCGCTGTTGACCGGCAGGTCGGCTGCCAGAGCTATGAAATTCTTTTTCTGCGTCCCTGGCGCGGCCATCGTCTTCTTGGACCCTGGATTCAGGGTGCTACCAGGGATGATACCCTTGAGAATATTCGTCTCGAAGATTGCCACGGTGGCGATGGCTGCTACAGCGCCCGCGCCAGCCAGCGACACCAGGCGGCGGCGCGAAACTCCTCGCCTGCGTTGTTGCATGGGGAGCGGGATAGAGGGAGTGCGCTGCACAGTCTTTGGGGGGGCTTTAATGGCGGCGGTTTTGGCAAGCGCCAATGGCTTCGTGCCGGGAGCCACGATTTGATAGTATGCCTGTACCAACTCACGCGGGCTATGGTATCGCTCCAGGGGGTCCTTCGCCATCGCTTTGGCAATGATATGGTCGAGATCAACGGGCAGTCCTGGACGCCATATGCTCAGTGGCGGCACCGCAGCGTACAGGTGCTGTCGGATAATCTCGTCGCGCGTCGCTCCTGAGAACGGCGGCTGGCCTGTGAGCAGCCGATAGAGCACGGCCCCCATCGCATAGGTATCTGCGTACGTATCGATGGCTTTGCCAAGCAATTGCTCCGGTGAACTGGACTCGGTGCTGCCTTCAAAAGTATTCCCCTGATACGATTCAATCTCCTGGAATTGCTTGCTTAGTTCGACCATGCGGATCAGCCCGAATTCGCCAATGACGATCTGGCCGTTTGCCATGACGAAAATGCAGTTGGTGGACAGGTTGCGGTGCAGGACGGCTCGCTCATGCGCGTACTCAAGCGCGGAAGCAATCTGCTCAAGGTATCGTCCGACCGAAAGAAGATCGGTGGCGGCATTCTGAGCCAGTACCGTGCGCAGCGACATGTGCGAAACATCCGAGTAGACAAGGTAGGGCATACCCCGGTAGCTGCCGTAATCGAGCAGCGGCAAGATATGGGGATGTTGCAACATCGAAACCTGATTTGCCTCCTGCTGAAAACGTCCCAGATAGACAAGGCGAACGTCTGGCTTCAAGTCAGAGCCGGGCTCCAGCGGAGGCGTACTGATGAAGCGGATAATCGTTCCGGTTCTGGTCGTTGTATTGGTACTTGCTAAGAAGACTGCTCCCCATCTGTCCTGCTCTACCAGTTGTTCCAGGCGGTAATTTCCTAACACCACTCCCACGAGTCGCTCGAAGGATGATTGTCCAATCATAAATACCCTCCTGTTAATCCTAGATAGTAGCTATGATGATACAGCATGCTACAGTTTACCCCCTAATCTTATCAGAGTATATGTCAGAGGTCTTGTGAGGCTCATAGGAACATTACTCATTTCCTACAGGGAGGGCAAAATCGTAACCGATAGGTCCTGTTACAAAATAAATGCTGCCCCCTTTATTAAGGGGACAGCAATACATACACAATGATAATCTGCAAAATTAAAGCACATGAAACGTTCTACTAAATGGGGCTCGGCATCTTTATGCCGTTCTGCCGAGGAGGGGTATTTATCCCCTCTTCCAGGCAGAGATGTTGGGTTTCGTAGGGGGGGAGAGGGGAGATAGGCCCCTCTCTTTATGATACGTTGGCGAGACGGTAGGCTTCCGGGGCGTCGTTGATGGCTCCGGTTTCTGTCATGATCTGGCGCAGTTGCCTGGCATCGATGGTTTCGTGTAACCGCAATTCCTGGGCGATGCGGTTTAACGTCTCGCGATGCTCCGTCAACAGCGTCAGCGCACGATCATACGCCTTCCTGACCAGGCGATTGACCTCCTCGTCGATGATGCTGGCCGTTCGCTCGCTATAGTCGCGCGAACCGGTGGCAAGGGAGGTACCGGCGAAGGGGTCCTCGCGCTCGCTAAAGGAGATCGTGCCCAGCTTTTCGCTCATTCCCCAGCGAGCAACCATCTGGCGCGCAATGGCGGTGACACGTTGCAGATCGTTCTCCGCTCCGGTGGTGATGCGCCCAATCGCAACCTGCTCGGCGGCACGTCCGCCAAGAGCCGTGACCATCTGCGCTTCAAGAAAATCCTTAGGATAGTTATAGCGATCATCCAGGGGCGTATACTGTGTAACGCCCAGTGCCTGCCCACGCGGCACAATCGTGACTTTAGAGACCGGGTCAACGTGCTCCTCCAGCAGACCGGTGAGGGCATGCCCACCCTCGTGATAGGCAATCACGTTCAGATCCTCGTTGCTCAGGACCAGCGGGCGCTCAGCGCCTATCAGGATCTTGTCGAGGGCCTCATCGAAGCAAACCTGGGTGACCGCATCCAGGTTGCGCCGGGCAGCCAGCAGAGCTGCTTCGTTGACCAGATTCGCCAGGTCCGCGCCGACCATGCCAGGGGTGCCGCGAGCGATGGTGATCAAGTCAACATCGTTTGCCAGTGGCACGTTGCGCGTGTGGATCTTGAGGATTGCCAGGCGACCATTCCAGTCGGGACGTTCTACTGTGACGCGGCGATCAAAGCGCCCGGGCCGCAGCAACGCTTTGTCCAGCCCATCGGGGCGGTTCGTCGCGGCCAGCACAACGACTGCCTGGCGCGGATCAAAGCCGTCCATTTCGACCAGCAACTGATTGAGCGTCTGCTCGCGCTCGTCGTTGCTGTTAATGCTGGAGCCGCGCTGTCGGCCCACAGCGTCAATTTCGTCGATAAAGATGATGCTGGGCGCGGCCTTCTTGGCCTGATCGAACAGGTCGCGCACGCGACTGGCGCCCACGCCGACCAGCACTTCGACGAACTCTGAGCCGCTCATGGAGAAAAACGGGACGCTTGCTTCGCCCGCAACGGCGCGCGCCAGCAATGTTTTACCGGTACCCGGAGGTCCTACCAGTAGCACGCCACGCGGGATCTTGCCGCCCAGCCGCTGGAACTTCTGCGGCGTTTTGAGGAACTCGACCACTTCAACCAGATCATTCTTGGCTTCGTCCACTCCGGCCACATCGGCAAAGGTGGTCGTGGGACGGTCCTCCAGCACCAGCTTGGCCCGGCTCTTGCCGAAGCTAAAAATGTTCTGCTGACTCTGGGTCGCGCGGCGAGCAATCAGGAAGAAGACGCCAAATAGGATCACCCAGGGGAGCAGGCTGAGTATGCTAAAAAGGAGGCTGTTATCGTTAGCAGGCTTGGCCTGGAATTTGACGTTATTTTTGATGAGTAGCGCTGTCAGCGTGGGATCGCCGTTCGGCATCTGCAAAAAGTGATACTGGGTGCCGGTTTTGGTATTCCCATTGGCATCGGTGATGGTAATGGCATTTTTAAAATTGCCGGTTACATCCTGCCCCTGGAAAACTGCGGTATCGACGTTTCCCTGTTGCACCTGCTGATAAAATGTGCTATATGGCACTTCAATCACATTGGGGCCGCTGGTACTGCTGTTGTTGGCCTGCGTGAAGTACTGGAAGAGATACCATCCAACCAGCACGACGACCATGATGAGGATTGAGCGGATCAGGATCGACGTTCCTGTATCGCGCGGACCTCCTCCATTGCTACCATTGCCCCCGTTGCCTGGCCTCTGCGGCCCCCCAGGCCCCTGATCGTTTGGGGTGTTCTGGTACATATATATAGCCTGAGCATCCATCTAGTTCAGACCTGCTTTCTTCTAAGAAAGGCGTCCGCAGGAATCTCTCCCACAGACCTTCACATTGCAATACAGAATAAGTTACTTGCATATTACACGGATATCGGCCTCTTCGTCTACTCTTTTTCTGCCTTGCTTACAACCTTGCTATAAGGATATAAGTGAGGCGAAATGGAATACTGGCTGTATCCAGGATATACTAGTAAATACGTTTGAGATCGCTCAAAGTTAGACAGTTGAGCTTGGCCTATTGCTACAGAGTATAATCAAAACAATCAGTGCGAAAACAATCCAGCAAAGATCATGAGGTGGAATGTGGAACACCGCTATGCGCTCATAGTTGCTATAGATTACTACAATGACGCGCAGTATTTTATTCCTTTGCCCTTTGCCCAGGCCGATGCGCGGGCTCTTTACGAACTGCTGATTGACCCGGAGCGCGGCGGCTGGCAACCGGAAAACGTGGTGTATCTTGAAGGTCCGGCGGTGACGCGCGATGAACTGGAAAGCCAGTTGCGCGAACTCCTGCTGGTGCGCGCGCGTGCGGGCGATCTGGCGCTGCTCTATTTTGCGGGCCACGCCTTCTTTGATCCAGCCATGCAGGATGGCTATCTGGCCCTGCAGGCTACGCAGGCGGATCGGCCCGTTACCGGTATGCACATTCCCACACTCGTGGATCACTATCTGTACGATTCGCCCGCTGACCAGATCCTGACGCTACTCGATATCGCTGGCACCGGTCCCGGCTGGCGACAGGCGAGATTCGCCGAAGAGGCCCGCCGCCTCTTCAGTCAATCCCTGCTCGACCTGCCGCGTACGCATGGACGGGTGATCCTGACCACGCAGCGCGCAACGGCGGTCTCGCAGGAGCAGATGGAGCAGGGACACGGCGCCTTCATGGCCTGCCTGCTGGACGCTCTTGATGGTGCTGCCGCCAATCCGCGCACCGGGCGCGTGACGCTGGGGACGCTCTACGACTATTTCGATGAGCAGATTGGGCGTGACGAGCCGCACTATCCGTTGAAATTCGGTCATGAGCGTGGCTCTATGGTGCTGATCGAGTGGGCGGAATGGCGCACGGCTCCCACGCCGCTGCCGCTTGGGCGAGGCCAGAGCGTGACCGGAGTCGAGGTCACACCCCTGCATATCCTGATGGGTCATCGCGGCCATTCCGATGACGTTGTGTTTTCGCCTGATGGCTCGCGGCTGGCGTCGTGCGGTGAAGATATGACGGCGCGGCTGTGGGACACACTCACGGGCCAGCCCCTGCACACGATGAGCGGCCACGAAGGTGCGGTCATGGGCGTTGATATCTCGCCCGACGGCAGGCTGATCGCCTCTTGCTCGGAAGATAAAACCGTGCGGCTGTGGGATGCGCATACGGGCCAGCTCCAACGAATATTGCAGGGCCACCAGAGCGCGGTCTGGACGGTAGCTTTTGCTCTCGACCGTCCTCTGCTCGCCTCCTGCTCCAACGACGAGACGGTACGCACCTGGAATCCCGCTAGCGGCGAACTGCTGCAAACGTTACGTGGACATAATAACGTCGTCGTGGGCGTCGATTTCTCCTATGACGGGCAATCGCTGGCCTCCTGCTCGTTTGACCGCACGATCTGCTTATGGGATACGAACGATGGGATATTGCAGCGACGACTGCGCTACAGCGATATTGTTTATGGCGTGGCCTGGTCGCCGCGAGGGAACCTGCTCGCCTCCTGCTCGTCCGATGGCACAATCTGTCTATGGAACACGACCACGGGCCAGATCGTGCATACCCTCACCGGACACGAGGGAGCCGTCTGGACTGTCGATTTCTCTGCCGATGGTCGTCTGCTGGTATCCGGCTCGGAGGATGGCTCTTTAAAGTTATGGGATGTCTACCAGGGCCGTGAATTGCAGAGTATCAACCACCGCAGCGAAATCTACGGCGTTGTCTTTGGCGCGTACGGACTGCTCGCCAACAGCGCCGAGGATGGAGCGGTTCGCGTCTGGAGAACGGAAGTCGTCGATGGATGAGGCTCGGCAGCCGATTTGACGTTAAATCCTAAAAGGGGCTATAATAGGTTGACAGGATAGAACGAATGTAGTATCCTATGCAAACCGCCGCGGGATGGAGCAGTGGTCAGCTCGTCGGGCTCATAACCCGAAGGTCGGAGGTTCAAATCCTCCTCCCGCTACCAATCCTGTAGGGACCCGATTTATCGCGTCCGCTCTACAGGACAAATCATAGCGACGCGGGGTGGAGCAGTGGTTAGCTCGTTGGGCTCATAACCCAAAGGTCGGAGGTTCAAGTCCTTCCCCCGCTACTTCTCCTGGTAATTGGTCCCCCTTCGGGGACCGATTGCTTGTATAGGCAAATCTAGCATCTGCCAGGTCTGGCAACCAGGATAGAACGACCGCTTGTAGGGGCTTGGCTTGCCCTTACCGATCACGACGCGGGATAGAGCAGTGGTTAGCTCGTCGGGCTCATAACCCGGAGGTCGGAGGTTCAAATCCTCCTCCCGCTACTTTTTGTTTTATGAATACACCAGAAAAAGCTCTTGACAGACTATGATATGATAATCCTAGGCTAAAGAGCATGACAAAGCCCAATTTCTGGCGGCGTAGCTCAGGTGGTAGAGCAAGAGACTCATAAGCTCTGTGTCACTGGTTCGAGTCCAGTCGCCGCTACTATGGCCTAGAGAGCGTACTTACGAGGTTGGCTAACTCCCTAAAAGCGGGTTGGTCCCTGTGTGGGTAACGCTCTTTCTCTTTGTCTTGCAGATGAAATTCCTACTCCTATTGTACCTGATTTTCCCTCTCCCCCGCTACCCCCCGGGCTTATTCGCCCTCTGAGCTTTACGCCGCCAGGATATTCGGGTTGTGTGTGTTTCTTTCTTGCTACGCATAGTAGGCCGATTACCTGAGAGTACTGGCGGGTTACGGGGTAGTCACTCCTAAGAAGATTAACAGTCGCCTTAGTCTGTACCCCAAAGAGCAAGTTGACTCCTATATAGTAGAAGAACGTGGTGAAAAGTCCGGGCGAGCGAGACAGGCGAGGGCGAAAAAGGAGTGAGAGGGGCTATCAGCAAAGTCGGGTTGCTTCGGCGCTCGGCTTTTTTGTTGTGGGCAGGCGGGTAGTGGCCGCTCAAAAAATTTCCCGGCTGAAAACCTTTTGCTTATACTACGCCTTTTGCAGCATTGCCTATACGCCTCTCAAAAAGGGGGATTTTTGTAATTTCTGTGGGGTTTTGGCGGTATTTTGCGCAATTTTGGGGTATTTTTTAAAAATTTGATTTTACTGTCGGCAGGAGAGAGAGAGGCCCTCCACAAGCGGGTAAATGCTCGTAGATAGGTACCGCTCTCTTAAACAAGCGCCGTTTTGTTGGGGGAGTATATTCTAGCATCACCGCAGCCCCTAATTTTTAGCTGATTGTGAAAATCAGAGCATTGTGATAGAATCCCCACTAACAATGGGCCACCTTGCATTATCTAGTTAAATGTTCAAAGTCATTCTGCTTCGGCTTGAACGTCTAGTAGGATGTTTTGTTGTATTGATTGGGCAGGAGGTATATTTGCGCCATTTGGGTGAGCGTAGTTCATAATGAGTACTTCTTTGTTGACTACGCGAGTATTCCCATTTTTTTCTGTGTTCATTCCTGAAGAGGATTGCACTTGGATGATATGGTGCTCTGCAAACAGTTCTCGAATAAAAGGTGTGTCGTAGGACGATAGAAGCCATTTGCATTGTGCGTGGTTGAGCCGGTCTGCTAATTTTTCGTGGTCACTTCTATCGCGCATATTGTACACGTAGTTACAACCATTCTCAGGGTATGGTGGGTCGATGTACATTACTGTACCAGGGCGATCATACCGATCAACGCACGCTTGCCAGTCGAGGTTCTCGATAATAACAGTTCTCAGCCGTTCGTATACTGGCATAATGCGCTTATGAAGTGTTTGGAGAGCGCCAAATAATCTGTTTCCGTGGCCGCCATCATTGATACTTGTTTGAAAGCGAGGGTAATGAAATTCGCCGCCCCAACTAGCCATAATAAGGTAGTAGAAACGGTGCGCACGCTGAACATCTGTAAGTTGCGTGGGGTCTAAGCTCGCCAGTCGCTCAAATTCAGCGCGAGAGACAAGTTCCCACTCAAAGGAGGCGATTAACTCCCCAGGTTTTTCTTTGACTACCCGGAAAAAGTTAACCAGGTCTTGGTCGATGTCGTTTAGCACCTCAACATTACTAGGTTGCTTGCCAAATAATACCCAGGCGGCACCTGCAAATAACTCTACGTAGCAAGTGTGCTGAGGCAATAAATTTATGATGTGCTTTCGTAGGCGAGATTTGCCTCCAACCCATTTAAAAGGGCTGTTTATCATCTGATGTTCATTATCTTGTGGGCTTCTTGCCACCATATCAACTACCCCTTGTATTCAAGAAAATATCTGAGAATGTCTCTATTAGAGACAAAAATACCATATTCCACAGTAATTGTCAAGCCTGATGAGTGAGAAAACGACACAGCCGCGTATGATAAGGCGCTTTGGGGAAAAGTTGCGTATGTTACGGACGCGGCAAAATCTAACATTACAAAGCTTAGCCCGTTTAATGGGCCACACTGCTCATGGACATATTAGCGAGTTAGAAAGTGGGAAAAAGTTGCCCACTGTAGAGTTTGTCCTTCGCCTAGCCAGAGTATTCAACGTAACTACCGATGAATTGCTGAAGGACGAGCTAGAAATTAGTAATGGAGATGGGATTGATGCACCAGGGACTATGGGACACGCCGAATACGAACCAGGGGAGCGAACAGACGAAAATGCCTAAGCCTACTTTAGCACTGAATCCAACACCAACCCAGGTAGAAAAGCTGCGACTTATTTTAAGCACTTATCAAGATGGTACAGGGCAAAATGATGGAGGAACCGCCCCAGGATGGAGAGACTTTGAAAGGGCTGTAGCTGCCGCATTTAATGGACAGGCGCAAGAAAGTAAACATGTTTTTGACGTGATTGTACCGACTGGCTATGGAGCGAGTGCTTATGGGATATCGTGTAAAATGCGCGGGGAGCTAGGTAATACGGTGGCTAGGCAAAATAAGAAGGGCCTTTTTAAGAAAGGTCGTGTTTCAATGGAGTTGTCGAACTCCGCTAAATATTTCTGGACTCAGCTTAAAAAACGAGGCATAAATGAAACTGTTTATAAGGTCAAACCTGTGGAGTCTGGGATTGCGCTGATAGAACTTGTTAAGTCGTGGCATAATGATGTTAGCCTTGAGAAAGGCAGTATAATCGATCTAAGTAAGAGTTTCTACCTTGTTCTCCAATGGGATAAAAGTGGCTTATATCAGCTATTCCAGTATTCTATTCACTTGCCCGACCCAAAAGAATTAAAGTGGCATTTTCCACCAAAGACCGGGAAAAATGGGGAAGAGGAGTCGTCTCTCCGGCTTGCTGGTGAAGATAGCTTTGGGTCGCTTTTTGAATGGTACGGAGACACAGGGGGGCAGCTTAAATACTATCCATTGACAGAGGATGCTTTATGGAAATCGGATAAGTTTCGTTTGGAACCTCTTCCCACACTAGAAAGTTTAGAATACGGGATTATCGCAAAGGCCAAAACTTATTTTCCCCGCCAATGGAGTAGTATAGCAGAAGACGTATAAACGCTCTGAATAGCTGCGGGTTGCTAGGCCGTTGTTATCATAGATTTCTCTCTATCGCATTTCTGGCGCGGTACACAGTCCTTACTGGGTCACGGTAGACTTGCTTACCTGAAAAGCGGATAACGTTCCAGCCCCAGGACTCTAACCGTTGCTGTCGGTACTGGTCGCGCTCAATCTGTTCGGGCGTTGAGTGGTAGGCAGCTCCGTCGATCTCGATAACGGTACGGCTTTCCAGGTGGGCAAAGTCGGCGTAGTATGGTCCGATCTTGTGCTGGCGAATGAGCGTGTAGGGGATGTTGAATCGCTGCCAGAAGGCGAGGAAACGTTCTTCGATGTAGGAGGTTGGAGGGGTCCAGGGTTGTGCGGACATGGTGAGGAGGATACCTTTCTGAGGTTGATTATTTTTCCGGCGGTGAGGCCAATCTGTGAGGGTCGCGCGGTTTGGGCCGAGCGGTGGTGGTGTGTAAGGGAACGTGGAGGTGAGGGAGGCAACCGGAGGATGATGGTGGCCCCCCTGGTGACAAGCTAGCGAAGGAGTCCGTTCCGTTTGAAGAAGTTGAAGCAATTAGAACGTATCTGGTTAGCGGTGGCAAATGCACAGGGTACGTGAAAGTTGAGCGTAATGCCCACTAAGCACCATCTGATACGCGGCCCCTCGATAGGCTGCCCACACCTGTTACAGAATGCCATTTCTTCTGGTTCTTGAATTATCATGTTGTGCCTTTCCTTTCTTGGCTAACCAGGTTGGTGAGTGGTAACCGGTAACCATTGGTAACCACAAATTCCGACAAAAATCCCTATATATCTACTTTTCGATTTTGTGGAAAAAAGTGGTTACTTCCGGTTACCGGTTACCCCTCTGGATGGCTTACCAGGATGACGCGATTGTTAGTTCAGGTAGGTGAAGGTCGTAACGTCCATCATCCACAGACTCGCCCGATCTTTGAGCAAGCCTGATACCGAGGATGCACTTGCAGTTCTGCCCGCTAACCTTTCTCTGCGCACCAGGTGTTAAGCCCTTCTCTCGTAACGACTCGTTAAACCCCCTTGACTGCTTGGGTGTGAAGCCGTTCTCCTCGCACCACCTTTCGTAACTATGCCGGGCAGAGGTCGCGGGTAGTATGTAGTCGGTGTCTAGCTCGCACGCGTCTTCAATCCACTGCGCTACTGAGTCAACTGCCAACCGATGTTCTGCTTTAGTCTGCTTGGCGATTTCAGGGTTTGGGAGCCTGCCTTGCTGGTACCACTTCATCGCACCTTGTACGACGAACAGGAACAACCCCTCAAGATAAGCCTTCAGACGCTTTTTCACCTCCGGGTCGGCCTCATCCTCGCTACGACTATGGGGGAACTCTATCACCCTCATGCGAGTCCACAAGGCGCTGTCGTCGGGGTCGGCGTTCAGCATGTTATTGGAGCTTATCCAAATCTTAAACCCAACCTTGTACTCGAACTGGTCCTTGTGTTTGAAGGCACACCTGATAGAGCCGCCGCCCGTAATCTCCTTTGTGAAGCCAGAGTTAAACCGCTCGCCCTTGTTCGTCTCCGTCGCCACTACCATTCTCGCTGGTCGGAGTGGAGCGAGGTCGAAGTTTTGCGAGTCGCCATCACGTTTTTGAGCGAAGGTGCTGTAAGGTGTCGTTGCTGCCAGGGGAGTGCCGAGTATGGCCTGCATCCCTTCAAACAGCGTACCTTTGCCTGCTCGCGGCTTCCCGTAGACATAGAACATACACTCGTCGCTAACATGGCCCGTGAGTGTGTATCCTAACGCCATCTGAACGAAATCGATCATCTCGTCACCGTTCCTGATGCTGCCCTTCAAGAAATTCTTCCAGGTGCTTGTATCGGCGTTCGGGTTCAAGTTGCAGGGTGCGGCGTAGGTGAACCTCTGGCTGTGGTGGTGTGGGATAACCTCACCTGTGCGCAAATCTACCACGCCGTTCTGTGCGTTAATCTGGTCCGGGTTGTTGTCGAACTCGCGGATATTGGCGCTCTGGATAGCGGATAAGAGTGAAAGGCATCCTCTAACACGGTAATCGTTGGGGGTTGCTGCCATCACAATATCCTCGTGCCGTCCTTTCTTCACCGCTGCCACTCTCCGGCGTTTCAAGGTCTCGATCACTTTACGCTTGACCTCTGCTGCATCCTGCTCCCAAAACTTCCCGTTGTACACCAGCCAGCCATGTGAGTCAGTGTGGAGGATGATGTTGCCGTAGAGGGCTTTGACTGCCTCCGCATTCCCATTGTCGTCCGCCTCGAATTGTAGCAACTCCTCATCGTCTATCCCTGCCTGCCCTCCCCTACCCACACCTGCACGGTGTTCTCGCGGGTTCTGCTTCCCCCTTTGTAGGCCACTTTGAATTGATGGTAAAATCTCTTTCTGTTCCAATCCCGCCTTCTGTGCTGCATCCATCAACTCAGTCCGCACCAAGTCCTCGTCCAGGTACCCCCCGCCCACAAACTCACCGAGGGAACAGGCCGCTTTGAAAAGTGTGGTATTCCTGGTGCCTTCCTCTGCCTCACGTACCTGCTTTAATTCATCCTCTAACGCTTTCGTTGCCCAGGGACCGCTTTCCCAGGTGGCTAAAGGTCTCTCTTCTGCGTCCGCTACACCCCCATCATTTGTCTCACGCAACTCTCCTGATGTGTCTATGAGGTAGTTAAATCCTTCAAGAACCCTCTCCACTGGTACGCATGCGGGCGGGTTGGTCGGTAGGTCACAATGCACGCAACGATAGCCGTTTGGGTTGGTCGGGTGCGATGAGGTTGGAAGCAGGGTGCAGTGCCCGAACCACCGGAGTTCTAGTTGCTTGAATACCCCTGGAAAACCCTTCCCTACAAGTATGTTCTTGCCGCCTGGAAGTTCACCTTCTGAGCGAAACCACACATGATAGCCTCCGCCTGATTTCACCACCCATTCGTACGTGTGAGGTAGCCCTAGCTGGTCAAGAAGCTCATTTACCTCGCCGATGTAAGCAAGCCCATCAAAGTCAAAGCACCTGATGCTGCCCGGCCCGTCGATTGCCGCTAATGACCCCTCCCACTTCATCGCCTCTACCTCTGCTATATCCTGCCGTTCGTCTTGGTACTGTGCCCAGGAGATAGCTGGTCTCTTCTCCCCCGGTATAACAGGGATAACGTTCAGGCCGAGGGTGTGAAAATGTTTGGCGATTGTGGTATAATCCTGCATGATAGTTGTTTTTCCTTTCTCCCTGACGAGCCTGCCAGGGAATAAACTCTTGGGCCTCAATCGTTCGCAGCGACCGGGGCCTTTCTCTTTTTTGAGCCAAAAGAAAAAGCCCTTCAAAATGGAGGACTCTCGCTTGGTTCCATTATTCTCTTGTTGCGCTACGAGTTACTTCTGCCGTTTCCGATAGCCGTATGCCGCTAGCACTGCCCTCAACACGGTGGGGTCGATGAGTTGGTACCGCCCGACTTGCTGAACAGGTATCCTGCCGAGCCTGTAGTGAAAGAGAACACTATTATAGGGCACTCCAATCACTTTCGCGGCATCCTTCAATGTGAGCATGAAGTTACATCCTTTCTGTTTTTGTTGCTGGTGAGACGAACTTTGTGAGGCTTGGTGGTCTCTCGAATAACACCATCTACTACAAGTATACAGAAAATTTACCGAATTGCATCACCTCTTTGACCAATTTTTGGGGCCGGTGAAAAACTCGTATGTTTCTGCGGAACTGAACCATGAGGCTGGTGTTAAACTCTCGAATAACAAACTATCTATACAAGTATAGCGAAAAATACCTTGTTTTGGGCCACCTTTTGGACGAGTTTTCAGGGAATTTGGCAAAGTAGTACTAATGTCTTTGGGGCAGTACTTCTGGACATGTGCAAACACACACCCGGATTTTGCCTTCCACTATCTACAACGGTTGGTTGCTTGAAGAGTAACATGATTTTCGGCACATTTTTTGTCCATCCCGCGTCACCACGACACTTTCTTGTCGCGCCGACACTTTTTTTGTCGCATCCTTGTCGTGGGATGTGTTCGGTAAGTGTTAGTAAGCGCCGTGGGTAAATTTTTTGATATCCGGTAAGTGTCGGGGAGTGTAAAGGTAAGCGCCCAGGTAAAATTTTATTACCCGGTACGTGTGGTTCGGTAATTTTTTTATCGGCCCTTTCCTCTAGCAAGCGGCTGGCTTGACGTTCCTGTTTCCGATGAAAAGGCTAACCCTGTTGGCAAATACCTGCACCTCCCTGGAAGTCCCGAATGGGCTAGCTTTGAGCAGGTTGGCGAGGTTCAGGATGTGGCCTTTCACAAGGTTCTCATTCGCGGCCAGGTCTTTCGCCAGTGTTAGGGCGTTATCTGCATGAATGAGGGCATCGTGATACATCCGTTTCGCAATGTAAATCTCTGCCTGTAGTGCCTGGATGATAGACCGCCGCCGCATGAATTTATTTGACACCACGCTATCGGCCATCTCGATGTGCTCTAATGCGCTGTTCGTATCCCCCAGGTTGAGAAGCACTCTTGCACCCCGTATATGGCAAAACCCCAGGTCCGCTAGTATCGTATGGTTATCCCAAGTCGTAACTTTGCGAGCAATAGAGGTAGACGTTTCGAGAAGCTTGACTGCCCCCTCAGCGCCACTTTTCGAGTAAATTCTTGCAGCATCCAGCGATACGGCCCCAAGTATCGGAGTAGGGAGCTTCAACGAGAGGGCTTCATCGATGTGTTTCTGTGCGTTGGCGTAATCCCCCTTGCGGTAGAGGGCGCTACTCATATTCATCAGTCCGCCAGCCAACAAGGTGTTATCGTCCAGCTTCCGAGCGAGTGACACGGCCCACTTCGCAAACCACTCACTCATCCGGTAGTCTTGTTCTTCTTGCGCGATAGCTGCCCCAAGTTCCGCATACTGAGCCAGCACGCCCAACAAATCCTTATTTTTATGGTTGAGCGACCTGGATATGTCGTGTATCTGCTGTACCATCTCTTGCACTTCCCCGACGCCGCCAACAGACGCGCCAGAGAAATACGCCTCAGTGTGGTAGTGCAGGGTTTTTCTGAGGATGCTCACGGAATAGAGGTGTGTAGCGCCTTTCGCAACATCTTCGAGTGAGACAACGCCGAGCATGATTGGAGCCACACCTAAAATCTTCGCTAACTTCCTGCGGGTAACGATGCTATCCAGCCCTGTCCCTGAGTTCTCCATTCGGGCTATCATGCTACGGGATACGCCTAATTCGTCCGCTAACTGTTCTTGTGACATGCCTAACTCCTGTCGCCTCTGTCGCATTAATTCCCCTGGATGTGGGAAACCTACATCATCGTAGTGCGAGCCTGAATAGCCGAACGACTTCCAATCCATGTCTCACCTCCTCCATGCTGTACTTTGCGGTAATTATACGACCTCAGCATGTTTCATTGCAATATGTGAGTTACTTGCAAAATGTGAATTTTACTCACGACGTAAGGGGGATTGTACAGCTATACTTGGCATAAACGCTGCGGAGGTCGAGATGGAGTATTACTGTCACAAACCCGCGTCACAGAAAGAGTACATAGCCAGTATCAACCAACTCAACAAGCTAGGGTGTAGTGTTGAGCCTGCTGAGATTGATGGGGTTGTTTACCTGAAAGTAACCTGTCCAGAAGGTACGACTGAAACCTATGTAGGAAATAACGCGTTACCTGATTATCGGGTGGCATGCCCTGCTGGTGAGTTTTACGTGAGAAAGATGTTTCATAGAGGGCCGCTTATGGAAAGTCAATACCAGTGTGTTCTTTACATTGCGCCGGAGGGGAACAATGCCGATACCTAAAGTCGCCCTCTCCCAAATTGAGCTTGAGCGGGATGAGTCGTTACACCTGACGCGCCTTCTCCTCTCGCGTACCTACACCCCTGCTATCGCCACCTACATCAAGGAAGTGATCGACAAGGTTGCAGCCTCACCGACCATCGAACTCGGCGGGATGGCGCTGGCTGTCCTCAATGTCACCCTTAATTCGATAATTGCGGATAGATCAACCGAACAAGCTGATGTGTTAAGACTTACCGGCATCCTCTACAAAGTACAACGGCAGGTAGCCGAGCGAATGAAAGAAATCCTTGCTCAAGCCCCGCTCACACATTAATTTGGGGAGGTGCCGCAACTACGAAGGGCCTGGAAATCGTCTCCAAGCCCTATCACCTTGTTTCGATAATATCGGAAGGCCACACAATAAACGGGAAGCCGCCCCGCTGGTCTGCCTCTACCACATACCTTACTGGCATCTTTCGCCCGGCTATCTCACTCGGAGCGCATACCCACAAAATTTCGCCTGTGTAGGTCTGCCCCTCCTCTGTGAAGGTCACATGCTCCCCTCTCCGGTGGTCGCTATACGGTGCTGCTGGCCCGTACAGGTCCTCTAGCTCATCACTCATAATACCTGCCTCTCTTTCCGGCTAGATTATCCTGTACGGCTCCCCTTTTTGTCAATCAGTTACTTCAGGTTATCGAGTACTGACATGCCTTTCCTCGCCTCCCGTTGCTTCATCGACCTTACATACCGCTCTGTTGTGCTTACCGACGTGTGCCCCATGAGCCTGGAAAGCTTGTAGACATCCCCACCGTTCAACAGGTAGTTGACGGCGAAGGTGTGGCGAAACTTGTGTGCTCCGGCTGCCACGTCCCCAAGTTTGGCCCAATCTCTCAGGCGATAGAGTATCTGATCGAGGCCGTTAATATTGAGCTGTTCAAACGAGCGGCTTTGAAATACCACCTCATCGGGCTTTGCGTACTTGCGGTGCTGCCTGATGTAGCGGTGAAGTGCCGTTCTTGCCTGGGTGCCTAGCCCTATCTCGCGTTCCTTTCGCCCCTTGCCCATAACCAGGATGTAGCTATCGTTGGGGTCGAGGTGAACATTCCCTATCGTCAACCCGCATAGCTCGCTTGCCCGCACGCCCGTATCAAGGAGTACTGATAGAATGGCTCTATCACGGGAGACGAGGCGCGGGTATATTTCCTTGCTACAGGCGACAAACAGGGCCTTAATCTGCTCAGGGGTGAACGTCTCGATGGTTTTCTTGTCCACCTTCGGGATAGGTATCAGGCTGTGGGTACGCGCTTTGACATACTCCCGAAACTCTTCATCTTGCGAACACCACTTGAGAAACAGCTTGATAACCTTTGCATAGCCGTGTAGGGTGTCGGAGGTAATCGGCTGCTTTGTGCGGGGGTTAATCCTGGTGCGAAGGCCGTCAAGAAAATTTTTGACGTGGGCCGCCGTGATGTCTTCAAGCTCTAGCCCGTTTTGCGCGCACCATTCGGTAAACGGCCTTAGCTTTTTCATGTACCATTCTTGCGACTGCTCGGAGAGGTTGCTGATGGTAAATTGGTACGTCTCTAGTGCTTCTTTTACTCGCATAGTTTAGTCCCTTTGTGCCAAACTAGTGCAAGACGTGTGAGACGGCCTGGGGAGCGGGTTGGGCTGAGCAAGAGACTCATAAGCTCTGTGTCACTGGTTCGAGTCCAGTCGCCGCTACCAATATCCTCCAACCGCCTCTAGAAGCCGATGGAGGATATTTGTTTTCTATCCATTCTCTACAGTAGCCGATTATCATAGGTTCGAATCCTCTTGCGGCTATTACACTTCATAATCCTTTGCCCACTTAACCCCTTTTTCCTGGTTGTTCTTAGGTGGTGCAAGACGCAGACGCATACGAGTTGCATTCCCTATGTGACTTGCCGGAATGAGATACACCTTATGCAGTTCATGGCTGTACACTGCAAAATAGTCTACCTGACCTACATATCCTGCTCGGCTGTATTTGACCTTCCCATTAGTGGAGCGAGAGTGTAAAGACGTGGCTGCAAATTGTATAGACGCACCCTCATCCTCCATCCATGCAGTTTTACATTGCACCCGCCAGAACTTACCCTCAGCGTCCTCAATCACGAGATCGTAGCGAGAGCTATCCCCATAAGGAAGGAGCACATTATACCCCACCTCTAACATAGCTGCCGTGATATACGCCTGACTCCGTTCCCCCAACTGTTTCTTTGTTGGCTCAAAAAGTCCCATTATTCCCCCCACTCACTTGATACACATAAAATACTTCATCTGACCTGCATTCTATTAGTGCGTTTAAATAGCATAGAATGTTGCCTGAAGTACGTCAAGATGCTGATTGACAATGGATAAGATTAATGATAAAAATATTGTAGCTGTCTTCAGAGAGGCGTGCAGACGCAAATGCCAGGGCAGATATGACTTGCAAAAGCAAAATCCAACCTAACTCTCAACCCGACAAAACCTGTCCCGGCTGTATAACATGTTACATCTGTCTTATCTAATGTTCTTACATAAGAAACGCAAAAGTGAACATTATTCTTATTTAAAAGTACTATGCCAGAAGAGCTGTTGCTCAAAAAAATCACGCATAACAAGCACGAATTTTGCCTTATGGATCGCCTTCTGTCTGTATTTTCGCTTTCTGGATGGTATACTTGCTGCCAGAGCAATCAGCGAAGTGGCAATGAAGCTATATGGGATAAACTCTACTGACCATATACTTGTTGCGTCTGTCCGGTTTTTAATATATACAAATATGTTTTAGAAGAAAAAAGGAGTTTTTTCTTATGAAGAAGGGAATCTTCCCATTTGTTAGCCCATTGTTGCTTTTGGTGATGTTAGTAGCAGCAGTGGGCTATGTCGCAGTCTCGGCAGGAGCTGCTCCACTACACAACGGGCCTCATAATATCTTTTATGCAAAAGGCTCGTCTCATCAGCCTGGTGGCACTGCCATCGCCAAAGCCGCCGCCGCCAGTGCCAGTACCAACCCAAATCTTGTCTTCCATCAGGGTGGGTCGGTTGTCGATGGGACAATGAACGTGTTCCTCATTTTCTGGGAGCCCACAGGTTCTGCCAGCGTTTCTCCTAATTATCATAGCCTGATCCAGCGCTATTTTAGTGATGTTGGGGGCAGCCCTCTCTATCAGAATAACCGGCAGTATACTGATGGGAAGGGGCTCTTTCCCTCAGGGAGCCAGTTGTCGGGTACTTTTATAGATACTACTACTCCCTATCCTGTACAGTCACAACCTGTCGGTGCTACCAACTACTTGATCGACGCTAATATCCAGAGCGAAGTGACGCATGCACAGCAGGTCAATAGCTGGGCATCGGACATTCACAATGTCTTCTTCGTTTTCACTGCACCAGATGAAACTCTTTGCACAGACACTACTCAGTCCTCGTGTACACCTAGCATTGCAAGCGCGTCCGTTCAGTTTTGCGGCTATCACAACTTTTTCAATGCCAATACCCTCTATGCTGCATTGCCGTATGCTGCTAGCCCAAGCTTCAATACATCCACTGGCAGTTGCGACGGCGAATTCAACAATGATTCTAAGGCCGGTCCTAATGCTGATGATGCGGACATGACCATTAATGTTGCGTCGCACGAGCAGATGGAAACTGCTACCGATCCCCTGCTCAATGCCTGGTTCGATGGTAATGGCTTTGAGATCGGCGATAAGTGCAGCTTCAATTTCGGGCCGGTTGATAGCAAGGCTGGGGATACAGTCTTGAACAGCAATTCCTACCTGGTGCAGCAAGAGTGGGATAACGCGATTAGTGGCTGTAGCCTGAGTGGGACAGCTACGCCCCAGATCTACGAAATCACGAATTTGAACAGTAATCTGGTAATGGACGTTTTCGGTGGAGGCTTCAATGCCGGAGCGAATGTGATCCAGTTTACCAATCATCATGGTGCCAATCAGCACTGGGCTCTGGTTCCTGACGGTCCTAACTTCCAGATTATGAATCTGAACAGCGGGCTGGTGCTGGATGTTTCTGGTGGCTCGACAACTCAGGCAGCGCCAGTGATCCAGTTCACCAATCACAATGGTCTCAACCAGCAATGGTTCACGATTCCTGCTGGCGCCTCCAATATTATTGCGAACGTCAATTCACTTCAGGTAATGGATGTCGATCATGGCATGACAAATCCAGGAGCGAAAGTGCTCCAGTTCCCTTTCAATCCGGTGGGTGCCCCTAATCAGTTGTGGGGTGTAACGGCTGTTGATCAGTTCCATCAGATTGTGAATGTGAATAGCAAGCTGGTGATGGATGTCTTCGGTGGTGGGACCAATGCCGGAGCGAAGGTGATCCAGTTCAGCTACCATAACGGTTTCAATCAGTTGTGGGCTTTCGTTCCTGATGGTGCCAACTTCCAGGTTATGAACTTCAATAGTGGGCTGGTGCTGGATGTTTCTGGTGGTTCGAAAGCTCCTGCTGCACCGGTGATCCAGTGGACTAACCACAATGGCCCCAATCAGCAATGGCAGTTGCTGCCCAGTGCTTCGTCTTGTTTCAGTGGCGGCGTCTGTCAGATTAAGAACGTGAATAGCGGGCTGGTGCTGGATGTCTCCGGCGGCTCCACCACTATGGCGGCACCGGTGATCCAGTTCACTAACCGTAACACTGCTAATCAGCAGTGGCTGATCATGGCACCGTAGCAGGCAAGTAACATCATAACGCAATGGTTCAGAAGATGACTTCTGGACCATTGTTTTTTGTTTACTGCGCAATTTTGTAAGGCAATATGTTGCGATTTTTTAGGGATGCAGTAAACTGGACGCGATAAATCGGGTCCCTACGAAAGATATTTACGGTTGGATCTGGGGCTCGATCTCTTCCAGGGCCTGTTCCAGGGTGAGGAGGGGGAGATCCCTGGCGCGGATGCTGGCGAGAACGGCCTCGAAGTTTTGGGGCGTCATGGCGTAAGGGCTGTTGCTGTTATCCACCTGGTGGAAGGTGAGCACGAGCCAGGTTTTCTGGCGCGCGGCCTGATCCAGCCACTGGTTGACTTCGGCGACGGTGGTGGAGTTGTAGATGTTCTGGCTGAAAATTTCATAGGGATTGAAGTTTTCGCTATTGTTAAAACCCAGTTCGGTGGTGCGGTCCGAAGCATAGCCCTGCTGGACCTCCCTCGTGACCTGGTAATTAAAGGCTCCAAAGGGCGCGGCAAAGTTTTTAATAGGGCCAAACTGAGCTGCCAAAACCTGTTTTGATTGGGTCAGCTCCTGCGATATGTTGTCAGGGCTGAGCTGCGTCAAATTCATGTGGTTCATGGTGTGAGAACCTATTTCGTTGCCTGCCTGCTCTATCTGTTTAGCTTGATCGATGGTCAGATAATGCGGCGTGTTGAGGAAGCTGGGGACGAGGTAGAAGGTGCCGTTGGCGTTGTACCACTGCATGATCTGGAATGCTTGTGTATACTGGGATGCCCAGCCATCATCAAAGGTGAGGGTGACGATGGGACGCTGAAAACCTGCGGCAATGTAGTATTTGGGGCCAGGTGGTGTCTGCCCCTGATAGTCTTTGAAGCTATTTGTAGCGTAATAGGAGCTTTTAATGGCCTGCGTGTACGCGTTGAGGGAGCCGGGTGACGAGTCGATGCGCCAGTCCCTATGGGTGATCTGGTCGAACCAGACAACGGCTTTGACCTGGGTGAAATAGGAGGGGAGCAGATCGCTATACCCTTCGGTGATCCAGGCTGCCTTATCGCCACCGGCTTCGGCGCTGGCAACTTCGGCCAGCATAATGGGCTTGCCGGGAGCAAGTTTGATCATTTCCTGATAGGTGGGAGCGAAAACTTGCTTGAAGCTGGTCCAGCTATTATCCGGTCCCATGCCCCAGTTAAAGCCGTCCAGTGCGGTCCAATCAACGTATTTGTCTCCAGGATAGGATTGCGCAATGGGAGTGCTCTGACTGTAATCCACGTTTGGACACCAGACCCAGGTGACGCCCGTTACATTATTAGCCGTAAAAATGTCGTGGATGTGCCGCCAGGCTTGAATAAACTCGCCCGGCTGATTGCCGTTGGCTCTTTCAGACCAGGGGGACCAGGTGCCGTTCATCTCAGGCGCCAGACGCAGGAAGAATGGATGATTCCACCTTCGGGCATCTCTGGCCCAGCGCGTGATATAATTATCGAATTTTCCCTGGATGATGTTTTTGAGGCTATAGTCGGGCTGATCGGCGAGTTGAGATTGTGGTTGCCAGGGCTCCCAGGTGATCATCGGGATAGAGCCATGCGTGCGCACGGTATCCATCCAGGTGCGGTTGAAATTCTGCGCCCCGTTTGTAGCTCCCCAGGCTTGATAGAGGGTCAGGATGGAGACCTTCTTACCGGTAATTTGTTCCAGATGGTCGGTGGCGGGAAGCTGATCGGCGCGATCTTCAGGGAGAGAAAGGCCGGTAAGCACTTTATTGGCAGGGGCGACGATTTTGCCGGCGGTCAGGGCCAGCGGCGGTGGTGCAGGCGCGTACATGGGCTCAAATTGCGTCTGGCCGCCGCTCTGTTTGACCGTGGCAAGATCAGGCGATTGAATTATCGTTTTCAACTGCATAGAAACAAGATAGGGCAGTGCGTAAAGGGTTGCCGCAACCATAAGAAAAATCAGAAAAATTCCGGCTCGTTGTAGCTTTTGCTTAGGCGATAAGCGGGACGATTGTGCTGGCCTGTAATACTGCCCCGAAGCCAGGTGAAAGATATGTCGGCGATTGAACGGTTGCATGAAGTAGTCCTTCCTGGGAAAAGAGAGCTTTTATGAATCGGCGACCCCGGTTCTTTTCCATTTTTGCCATTTCACTTCGCGCTTACAGAAAAATGTCCAGTAGGCCATGAGGATGGCGTACTCTTCGGCGAAGATTACCAGGTTCATCAGGAACCAGCTAATTGGTAGCGTCACAAAGTAGATCGGTTTGCGGTATGATGCGTTTTCGATGAACAATAACGTGTAAATACCCGCACAAACGAACAAGACTGAGAGTAGGATGACGAAATTCAGGGTCAGAAAAGAGTAGATATAAAGGGCGATGGTAAAAAGCGCGCCACAGGTATAGGCGAAGTCCTCCAGAATTACCAGAGGCAGAATGAACCAGAACAGCGGGCGATTCAGATTTTTTTGCAGGCCGAAGAAAAAGTTTTTATGGATCTGATACGCTTCAACGCGTCCACGTTTCCAGCGTAAGCGTTGCTTCAGGAGTGCGCGCAGAGTGGTCGGCCCCTCGGTGTGAACAAACGAATCGGGGGCGTAGATGATTTTCATGCCAGCTTCTTGAATGCGGAAGGTCAGATCAATATCCTCAGTGAGCGTGCCGACGTGATACATCCCTAGCTTTTCGAAAACTTCGCGGCGAAATGCCCCGAAAGCTCCTCCAATGACCACAACAGTACCTAGCAGCGCCTCCGCCCTTTTGGTATAGAAGGCGAACAGATACTCCAGGTCCTGTACGGTGCCCAGGACCGTTCGCGTGTTGCCGACTTTAATATTGCCCGCCGCCGCCATCACCTGTGGGTCGGCAAAATAAGCGACCATACGCTCGATGGCGTTCTCATGCACGGCAGAATCGGCATCGAAGGTCATAATAATGTTACCACGAGCAAGAGCGATGCCACGGTTGAGCGCGGACCCTTTACCGCCATTTTGTTGATAATAATAGTAAATGGGGACGTACTTGTATGACGGGATGTCGCTCATCGAGGTTTCGTATTTGCGCAAGAATGCCCGCATGATTTCGTCGGATCGGTCCGTTGAACCATCGTTCACAACCACAATTTCTAGCGGGCGATAATCATTGGCAAGGATCGTTTTTACCGTCGCTAGCAGGCCCACTTCTTCATTACAGGCAGGAATAATCACCGAGACCAGTGGCCTGTAGCTCCCATATGCGCAATGCTTTTTGCGCCGTTCCCACTGGAGCGAATACCAGGGAGCGAGTACCAGAAAGAGTAATTGCTTCGGAGCGCCAATGCCGGAGATGACGAGCAAAGCGTACATCACGTTGTAGCAGATTGGATGGTTGAATGGCCTGGGTTGAATGAAAATGACCGAAAGAACCATCCCGATCAGTAACATATAAAGCAAGATGTAGAGTAGACTTTTCTTCATCGAACGCCTTTTCCAGGAACTTTTGTTTTTAAAGCAAACAGGTATGCAGCAGTATCCTGTTTAAGCAGGGAGAGATATTTTCGATCATCATACTCGCCCTCATTTTCGCAAACACCGGGTTGTTTATAGACCACCTGCATCAACCGGGTCGAGGTAAGATACCGGTGCTGTCTCGCCAGGTAGATGCGCTTTGCCTGCACGCTGCTGAAGTAAGAGATGGAGATGACGAGGATTGTCAGCACACCAATCTTGAAAACGAAAAACGGCAATTCATCGAACAGCAAAATCAGTATGCTGAGAAAAAGCAAGCTGGCTATGAAGAGCGCGACGTTGGTTAAAAACGTGCCGATACGACTTTTTAAGCAATTTTTATGGACAACCTGAAGCGCCAGGGTTTCCAGCAACGCAAAGTCCCTCTCCACCCTTTGTTCCGCCAGCCTGTTCGAGTACAGCATATTCACGCTCTTTTTTGTATCGATTGTATCATCTATCATAAAAGCATATTCCTTATTTTCTTTGATTTCATTATAATGGCGCATGCATATATCACAACAACAAATAGTACTTTTTGATATTTTTATCTAATATTGATATATTTACATAAAATCACACCTATACCAATCATGAACAGATCCCTACGAAAGATTGCAAAGGGATGCAAAGGGTCGTGAAGGATTGTATGGCTGGGGCTTTGCTACTCTCCTGGGGTAGCGCCGATGACGAAGGCGTCGATCTGGTCGATACGGCCACGCCAGTAGGGGAGTTTAGTTTTATGGCCGCCGCTGATGATCGTGGCGTCGCGCAGGTGGGCGTAGCGGTAGAGGATGGGGAGCCCTTCCGGGCCGATTTCGGGCTGATCGGCAGGAGGAACCAGGGCCGTATAATATTCTAGCAAGAAATCAGCGGTTTCCGGCTCCTCCTGGCGATATATCTCTTCGTGCAAATCAATATAAAACTGAGCATAGGCGCGAGTGCTGACCATGACTCCGAAAACGAGCAGACCCTGCATCTGGAACATAACCTCGATTTCCAGGTTATGCTGCTCCACTAATCTGGCCCAGGATTGTAATGCAACGTCTTGCTCGCCGTATTCTTTGAGCCAGAGGTTGCGCCGTTCCGTCCGCGTCAGCGGACGGAAGCCCATGTCGGAAGGCGTTGGTTCTGGCTCTGGTGTATCTGCCATGAGATAAGGTCTCCTATGCTCACTTGCGTGTACAATCTACCCTGTTTGGTCCCCCCCCGTCGGGGGTACGCCGCCATTGCCACCGTTGCCGCCATTGCCACCGCCGCCAAAGGGCGGCACAATAGGCTGGCATTTTCTGCCGTGGCACTCTCTGAAATTCCCGGTGAAAGTTCCCTGCATGGTCGGCATCGTGCCGTCAATAAACCAGTCGGTAACGGTCGGTTCGCCCGGATTGGGGAGCAGACCGGTGAGGGCGGAAACACTTCCAGCATGCACATCGGCAGGCTTGACGAAATCATCCGCCGGGAAATGATAGTATTGTGTGGCGTACGCCATGATATCGTGCCAGATGGGACCGGCGCCAGTAATACCGATGACGTTATTCATGATACTATTATCGCTATTACCTGCCCAGACTCCCACTGTTAAATGTGGCGTGTACCCCATCGTCCAGTTATCGCGGAAGCTATCGGTTGTACCCGTTTTGGCCGCTGCCGGGAAATTCTGCTCAAGCGGGTTGCCGGGCGCGAATTCGTGGTAACGCGAGGTTTTGTCCGATAGCACGCTGCTCATCAGGAAGGCGACATCCGCGCGCATAACACGCACGCCTTGAGGGTGAGCGGCATCGAATTTATAGAGCGGATGTCCCTGATTATCGGTGATCTCTAAAACGGAGGTAATTGGCTCGCGCACTCCCTGGTTGGCGAACGTGGCGTAAGCGCCCGTCAGGTGAAGCAGTGAAACCTCAGTGGAGCCGATTGCCATTGATGGCCCCAGGTCTTTTAATGGCTTGCTGGCAACCTCAGTGAGGCCGAGCCTGGCCGCCATATTCAGCACATTGGGGATGCCAGTATATTCAATCGCGTCAATAGCCGGAATGTTGAACGAGTTCGCCAACGCGTTACGAACGGTCATCGGGAAGCCAGTATGGAAAGTGCCATCATAGTTTTGCGGTGAATAATAGGGCGGCGCGAGATTGCCGGGATAAATGGTCTTATGGTCGGGAATAATCATCGCCGGATACCAGCCCATTTCGAAGGCGGTGGCGTACACAATTGGTTTGAATGACGAGCCTGGCTGGCGCAGCGCTGTGGCTGCGTTAAATTGTCCCTGCATAGTCGGCGTCTTGTCATTGTAGTTGGCGCTGCCATCCATCGCCAGAATCTCGCCGGTCGTCGGGTCCATGACCACCGCGGCGCCATTGTTGACGTTGTTGGTAACGTTTAACGGGCCGTAGTAGCCCAGGTAGGTATCTTGCTGCGCCTGATACAGGTGATTATAAACAATTTGCTCGACCTTCTTCTCCAGATTCAGGTCGATGGTGGTATAGATGTTATAGCCGCCATCAAGCAGGTTTTGCGCGCCCAGCAGGGGGACCAGCACCTGGTCGATCACATAGCTGACGAAATGGGGCGCCTGGATCTTGTGGGTGTCAGAATAGGCGGAGAACTTGTAATTTGCTATCTCTTTGAGAGCCTGCTGCTTCTGATCGTTGGTGATCTTGCCCATATCGACCATGCTTTGTAGCACGGTGGCCTGCCGGTCAAGCGCGACGCTTTTGTTCGTAAGCGGGTTGTAATAGCTTGGGCTCTGGGGCAGACCTGCTAAAAGAGAGGCTTGAGCCAGATCGAGCTGCGCAACGGCAGGTTTGCAGTGAGTCGCGGTACACTGTGGCTTGAGCCCGAAGTAATCTTCGGCGGCAGCCTCAACGCCGTAGTCCAGGTCGCCATAATAGACGGTATTCAGGTACATCTCCATAATTTTCCACTTGGGGTACTGCTGCGTCAGACCCGTGGCGAGGATAGCTTCCTGGCCTTTGACCTGGTAGTTACGTGGCTGGCCCGCGAAGAACTGATTTTTAATGAGCTGCTGCGTGATGGTACTGCCGCCTTCAACCACTCCATTATTCTGCACATTCTCGACAAAGGCGCGGGCAATACCGTAGGGGTCAATTCCGCTATTGGTCCAGAATGTATGATCTTCGGCTGCGACCGTCGCATCGACCAGTAAAGGCGAGATATCGCTGTAATTGACATAAGTGCGACGCCCACGGTCCTGTTGATGATCGTACAGTTCATATAAAAGAGTACCGTTGCGGTCATAAATGCGAGTCGTCTGGAATAATGAGTGCTGGGCAATGCCGTTGAGCAGTGGCAGTTGCGCCTGATAATAAGCGTACGCTGCCCCAGCTCCGCCGGAAATAAGCGATGCCAGTACAATCAGCATAATCGTAGTAATGGTCATGAGACGCGGAGCGAATTCTCTGTAGCTGCGCCCAAGCCGACGCTTGCGCATTAGAATACGATTGATACGTGTACGACGCAGAGCCAGCGTTTCTGCTTCTGTCAGCGGTATATCTTTAACCGGTATAAGGGAAGTTCCTCGGGCGGCATTCCATTTCCCACTCAAGCGGGGAGCTTGCTGATGGCTGATTGAGCCATTATCATTGTGTTCTTCGTTAGAGAGATTGTTGCTATCCTTGTGCTGGTTATTGTTAAGTTCGTCTATAGCCATAGAACATCCTTCCCGACGAGGAGAGGTTTGTACGCATTCTTCCTTGCCGCTCAGCTTAGTCGTCCCTGGCGAGTATCCTCAACCAGTCTTTGTAGATATCCTTATTCAATCATACCATAAAGGCCCAATGTTCTTACCTTTATCACCCGTTTGGTTATTATATTCCGATCTACCTTAACCTGTATTAGCAAGTTAAAATATATCGTTATATGCTACCGCTTTATATAACGAACTATTAAGCCCCTTCGTTTCGCCCCGGCTGCGCGCTGAAGAGATTGCAACCCTCTCTCCCGCGATACGTACATGGTAATGAATGGTTCCACGAATCAGAGGAGAGCATATTATGGGCCAGCAAGAACAAGAATTTAGCTCAGAGGCTCAGGGCAAGGATAGGCAGGCTCTGGACAACGAGGAAATATACGCGCAACAACCCTACTATTGGTCAACGAAATCGACAAGGGGCGACGAGCCAAAAGATGAGCATCCTTCGACGTTTGAGGATTCGATCCCGCCTTATAGCTATCAAGCGCAGGAGCATGACTCTGCCCGACAGTCAGAGCGGGTAGTTGATGCCGATGCGCCAGTGCGTGAACAACCCCAGCAGCAGCGTTCCCAAAGGCAATACCAGGCATACTGGCAGGTGCCATCCTGGGCGCGTCCTCAGCAGCATCAGGGCAATAAGGTGCTACGCTGGTTAATTTTGATTATACTGGCCGTAGTGCTGATCAAGCCAATTATTGTGCTGGTGACGATTATCCTGGGGGCTATTGGCCTGGCAGTGGGAGTGGCGCTCCTCGCCATCCTGCTTCCGATCTTCATTCTTCTAGCAATTCTGCTGGCCTTCGCGGCAATGGCGCTCATCTTTCTAGCCATGCTGGGCATACCTATACGCCGGGGCCGCCCTCGTATGCGCTCCCGCTCCTGGCGATAAATCGGGCTCATGGGATTTATCGCCCGTTCGCCCTTTTGTCTAGAAAATGCATGAGTCGTCGTATTAGCACCCGTTTATCTCGTCTGGAGTGCATGAAATGCCGTACCGACCCGATTTATAGCGTCTCCCACGATGAATCGGGGAGCTACAGCGCCCGTTCGCCTTCCTCAACTGTGTCTGCCAATATCGGCGCCATCGATGAGGCAGCTCAAAATGTTTGACAGCCGCCGCCTCCTCTGCTACATTGACAAAAACATTTTGGCGAGAAAAGAAAATTTTGATGGACAGCTTACACAATCCTCAAGATTCATCATACACGGTACCTGATGAGATCGATCTGACGAATATACGGGCGTTGCGCAATTTGCTTGCAGCGCATAATATGCGGCCCAATAAGTCCTTTGGACAGAACTTTCTGATTGACCGCTCCGTGTTGCAAAAAATCGTCAATGCAGCAGAAATTGGGCCAGATGACGAAATTCTGGAAGTTGGCGCGGGCACGGGCGTTTTAACGCGCGAACTGGCAAGACTCGCCCGCAGGGTGATGGCGGTGGAGTTGGAGCGCGACATGCTCTCGCTGCTGGAAGAGACAACGAAAGGATATCCCAACGTCAGCGTGATTGCTGGTAATCTGCTCTTTCTTGATCCGGTCGAAGTTTTCGGCCAGGCTCTCTATAAGCTGGTCGCGAACCTGCCCTATTATATTACCGCGCCCACCTTTCGTCACTTTCTGGAAGGCGCGAATCCGCCGCGTTTGCTGGTGGTGATGGTGCAACTGGAGGTTGCGCAGCGCATCGTTGCAACTCCCGGTGCTATGAGCCTGCTGGCAATAAGCGTGCAGTTCTATGGCACGCCTCGCATTGTTGCCCGCGTCCCCGCTCGTGCCTTCTATCCCGCGCCAAAGGTCGATTCCGCGATTTTGCGTGTTGATGTCAATCCGCAGGCCCCTCTTACCCCTAAGGAGCGCGATAGCTTCTTTCAAGTCGTGCAGGCAGGCTTCTCAGAGCGGCGCAAGCAACTGCATAATTCGCTCACGCACGGGCTGCATTATAAAAATGAACTGGTCCGTGCCTGGCTGGCTGCCGCAGCCATCGATGCCAGGCGCAGAGCCGAGACATTAAGCATCGAAGAGTGGTTGCGGCTCTGGCGTGTAATAGACGCCTCAAAACCCGGTGCCTGCTAGTATGTGTTATGATATTGAGAGCAGGGGCTGTAGGGGCAATCCCTTGCGGTTGTCCTGCCCCTACGGTTGGCTGTAAAGAAGGGATATTTGGTACAATAGCCGGAGAATGCAACCCTGTTTATCTTTCATTCGTCCATAATAGAGGAACGCTTTGAAGCCATTTTTGTTCTCATTCTCGCATTTATTTATAGATACAGATTTTGGTATAGGAAATAGTAAGATCGATGGCGACACAGGAGTTATTCTGTGAGAACTGTGGGGCGGCAAATGTATCAAGCGCACAGTACTGCCAGTACTGCGCCTCACCGCTTCCATTTAAACATACAACCGGTACATTGCCAGAGCAGACGCTGCTCAGCAATCGTTACCAACTAGAAACCCTCATTGGACAGGGAGGGATGGGCGCTGTCTATAAAGCCGTCGATACGCGCTTCAATAGCCGTCCCGTCGCCGTTAAAGCCATGAGCCGGGCGGGGCTCTCCGGTGCCTATGTCCAGGAGGCCGAAGCTGCCTTCGAGCATGAATCGCATCTACTGGCGGACCTGATGCATCCCAATCTGCCCCGCATTTACGACCACTTTACAGAAGATGAACGCTCCTACCTGGTGATGGATTTTATTGAGGGGCAGACGCTGGAAGACTACCTGGCGAAAGCAGGGGGCGGCCCTCTGCCTCTGGATCAGGTGCTGGCCTGGGGAGAAGAGTTGTGCGATGTGCTGAGCTATTTGCACAACCATCAGCCGCCGATTATCTTTCGCGACCTCAAGCCTTCTAACGTGATGATTAGCGAGAGCGGGCATATCTATCTGATCGACTTCGGTATTGCTCGCCTCTTCAAACCGGGTCAGTTGCACGATACCGTTGCCCTGGGCTCGCCTGGCTATGCCGCGCCGGAACAGTATGGCAAAACGCAAAGCACGCCGCGCTCTGATATCTATAGCCTGGGAGCCCTGTTACATCACCTCCTGACGGGCTCCGATCCCAGTGAGCAGCCCTTTTTCTTCAGGCCCGCCTCGCAGTTGAATCCTGTCGTCTCCCCTGAGTTGGAAACACTGCTGGCGCAGATGCTGGAAATGGATGCTGCAAAACGGCCCGACAACGCCCAGGAGGTGCTAAAGCGGCTGCGGCAGGCCGCTCAGGAGCAGCGTAGTGGGACCGTGATCCAGTCGGCGGCCAAGATTGCCGCTCCGCAGGACCAGACGAAACCCAGAGCCAACCAGCTTTTGCAGGATGCCCACAAGTTCTATACTCAGAGACGCCTGAACGATGCACTCGCCACCTATGAACGCGTCTTGCAAACGGATAAGCTCAATCCACAAGCCTGGCAGGGCAAGGGCCTGACGCTCGCACAGGCCGAACGTCACAGGGAGGCCCTGGCCTCTTTTGAAGAGGCCCTGAAGCTTGACCCCGCTCTGACCACCTCCTTAAATGGGAAGGGGGCCGCGCTCAGTATCCTGCGCCGTCACCAGGAGGCGTTGGAAGCGTTTGATCGCGCTCTGCAACTGGAGCCGGATAACGCCATTGCCTGGAACGGCAAAGGGGCGGTGCTCAGCGCGCTCAACCAGCCTGAGCAGGCTCTGAACTCCTTTGAAATCGCCCTGCACTTTGATGCCAGCATGGCGCAAGCCTGGAATAACAAAGGGCTCGTTTTACGACAACTTAAACGCTATTCCGAAGCCCTTCAAGCTTTCGAGCAAGCGATATCCCTTGATCCCAATACCGCCACCTACTGGAATAGCAAGGGCCTGGTGCTACACGAGATGAATCGGCTGAATGATGCTGTGCGCGCTTATCAGGAGGCGATTAATCGCAACCCTAAGTATGTGCCTGCGTGGTATGGTCTGGGCAATGTGCGCTACGCGCAACGCAGATTCAAGGCCGCGCTGGAAACTTTTGAGCAGGCCGTGAAGATTGATCAAAAGTTTGTGAAGGCATGGGACAGGCGGGGCAATGTGTTGGGCGATATGGGGCAGCTCGCCCGCGCCCTGGTTTCCTATGATGAAGCCATTCGCATCGATCCACGCTACGCGCCTGCCTGGTATGGCAAAGCCAGCATCCTCAGTCAGATGGAGCGTTACGAGCAGGCCGTTGATGCCTACAACCGGGCGTTGCTGATCAATCCTGCCGCCCCACTTGCCTGGAACGGCAAAGGGAACGCCTATTACCATCTCAACAATTACGAAATGGCTCTGGATGCCTACGAGCGTGCGCTGCGCCTGAATCCGCGCCTGGTTTCCGCGCTGCACAATAAATCGCTGGTGCTCAAGCAGATGCGGCGACATGAAGAGGCGCTGGCCGCTGCCGAAGAGGCAATTCGCTTATCGCCGACCGATCCCGATAACTGGCAGCGCAAAGCCGAGGCGCTCAGAAAGCTGCATCGCGGCAGAGATGCTCGTATGGCTGAAGCGGAGATGGCTCGTTTGCGCGGCGAACGCTAACGGCGTGCCCCTGCCATTCCCCGCATGCAGTTCCCCGATATTAGTCCAGGTGGCGCGCAATCTGCTCCTGAACGACGATCACATCATCTTCGTAACGCAAAACCGAGTTGGCGGTAAAGCCCCGGCGGCGATGAGACCGTCCGGTATGGTTGTCCAGTTCGAAGCTCGCTATCCGTAGCGCCGATGGTGGCACGATACCCAGCCATATCTCGCTGATCTTCCCCAACGCGTGCCCATTTTCACCCACAACTTTGCACGCGATCAGACTGCTTCCCAGTGGCAGAGGGGGCAGCTCTCTTGCCAGCATCTCAGCATTTTTGACGATGACCCCATCCGGTCCTATCGCCTCGATTGCACTGCCCGGGAGCGCGCGAACTCCTTCTACGCGCGTGCGCACCTTCAGCGCATAGATGGAAGCTGTATTCTCTATTGCCGATCCGTATGCTTTTACCTTGATATAGAAATCCTCGATAACCCCTGCTGATCGACCTTCGCTAAGAATCTGGACGTTCATGCCGCGCAGATCCGACCACTTGATGGTCTCCCCATTGTTCGCCATGTACTCGCTCCTCAATTATTGTGCTTTTATCAATAAATGTCTCCATATCTAGATACGCACTTTTTGGTGTTTACGTCACACGGAGAGGCCAGAAGACAGGCCCTTTTCCGAAAAAAATCATCAGTAGTTCGTAATCATCAAATGTTCCGCATTTTTATCATTACGATCTTGAAAACTAACCAGGTACTTTTTATCAAATGTCCTGATAGTTAGCCCGTCTTGGGTATATAAGCGCAGAATAGCCGGCGTGTTTTTTATCACCAGCATAAATCTGGCCTGGCAATCCTGGAGCAGATAGTATGCCAGCCGTTTCTGGTCTTGCAGCGTAAACTCATTTTGCGCGTAGGTGCTGAATTCGCTATCATAGGGCGGGTCCAAAAAAATAAAATCGTCGGCTTGCGGCGCATATTTCAGCAGAAACGCTGCAAAATCGATATTTTCTATCACTGTATCGCAAAGATACGATTGCAGCGCCGGCGAGCGCATATACTCCACTTTGCGCGCCAGGTCCTTGCGGTTATACGAGATGCCGCCATAAGGAACGTTAAATTCCCCCTGGCGATTGTAGCGGAACATCGAAGCATAGGCATTCTCTCTGACGAAAAAGAATATCGCGGCGGCAAGGCTGGAGGGTATCTCGTAGTGTGCGGTTTTATTATACAGGTATCGCAGATGCATATAGAAAGCGCTCTTTAAGGCGCTTTCTATGTTTGCCACAATATCATCTTCAGGCAGCTTCCACTTTCTATCCTCCAGCCTTTTCATGCGCCCAACTTTGTTGAAGAGGTTTCTATGCAACTCTTGCAGAAAATTTTCGGCGTCTCGCGGAAAAAAGGCATCGAACATATCCTTGAACTCTTCAGCGTGGGCATTGATGAAGCCTGAAAAATCGCTCATCGCATTTTTGGATAAGCAGGTATTGCAAGAGTATGCCTTGTACATCTTTACCAGGTTGTGTGCCTCGCTGTCTACAAGCTGGCTGATACGCTGCCAGCCAGCCAATAGTATATCTAGCGCGCCAAAAAAATCTTGATCGTTACGTGCGATCATCATATAAAGTTGAAACAATTCGGGAGATTTATCGTTAATAAATTTTTTGCCTGCCATGACGGAGAAAAATACAGCGCCGCCGCCAACGAAAGGTTCGAAGTACCGCTCAAATGGTGGGATGGCAGGGAGGATATGTTTCAGCTCCTGTTCTTTCCCGCCCGCCCATTTCAGGAAAGGGGATAGTTTGCCCGTTTTGGACATTAGAACTAATTTGTCCCCTTGTAGGAGTTGTGGCTTGCTTGGTAGTATGTATCCCATTTTATATTACATTATTTCGTATTTGTTGGATGATCATTAAAACGTGATCTTTGATTTTCTGCTTCCATTGAGGAGCGTCTGCATTTACTTTTTTATTAATGCACTCTATAATAATTTCCTCTATTTTTTTGTGGTCGAATGGTGCTTTTTTAGCAAATGCAGTTTGAAATAAGTCAGCAAACTGCCTCTCACGGCTTCTTCCTTCGAGATTACCATGTAAGGGAGAAGCAACAAGAGTAGCGAGACCATCTTTAATACGTTTTGCATTTCTAATTGTTGTATTAGCCAGATACCACGCTTTCTTCGCCCGAGCCACCATATGCTATCCTCAAAATCCTTTTCGAGTGGGAAATTTACTGAAAATAGAAAAGTTCTCTTTTCCCTAACCGAAAAAGCCTCTAATCATTTCCCTACAAAGAGAAACTCTTTAACATCATTCTGGTTATTATTCACCTTATGGTTGTGAGTACCAAAGGAATAATGATGATTGCACTCGTAGACTACCACTTCGCGTTTATAATGCGCAAGTATATCAAGCAATTCTTCCTTGCCTGGAATGCCGTTTGAAGAATATGATACCACAATGATCGTATCTCGATATCTTTCAAATATTTTGTGAAAAGCTTCGTAAATCGTTTTCTTTGTATCAAAGAGACTGGGAATACGGCGAAACTTCTTTGTCGTAGTTTCTTTCAAAATTTCTAAGTCCTGCCAATAGCGCGATAATCCTTCAACGAAATGGTAGCGTCGCGTGTAGTCATTATCGCTATGAGGAGAAACATAGGGAGGGTCCAGATACAACAGGTCAAAAGTTACATCTTCTGGGATTTGAAATACATCGTTGTTGAGTGCTTTATTGGAGCGGCCATTGTCAAAAACTGCCCGATTGATTACCTCAACAGCTACACGAAAATGTTCTTGTAGCGTAAATTTCAGATCGCGGCGACCATCATTATATCTTACCCCTGTATAAGTGAAAACACCACGGGGACGGCGGCGCAGACATGCACGAGTGATTGCTGCAAATGCAATAGACTGTTTTACAGGTGATGTCATTTCAAGGATATGAGAAACTAGATTATCAAGGAAGTGGTTCTCACTTTCTGTAAAGTAGAGATCCTCGAATGTGCGGGTAATCAAATTTTGAGGTGCTGGATGTGGACGTAAAAGCTGTTCTACTTCTTTTTGGGATAGTAATTCCGAATTATTGGCAATAAATGCCTGCGCAGTATGATAGCAAAACCTTAAAAAATCATTACTCGTCACGGTTTTTCCCATCGATTTAAGTAAGTAGCTTACAGCTCCGCTACCACTACAAGCATCTAGAACAGTATCAAACTCTAAATTTTTCATCACTTCGTGAATGAAAGGCAAAATAGCATGTTTACTTCCCATATAACGGGAACTGGGGAAAAAAGCTAATTGAGCGTTTATCTGCTCCTGCTCCACAACTAAACGATGAGTAAACGTCATACGTAACTACCTCGGCTTCACAAGAATTTCTGGGATAGGATTTCGACCAGTTCCGTCATGGTTGATATTTCGCTTGGCGAAGACAATCTGAATACAGTATTGTGCATACAGGTCGAGGGCAAATGTAGAATATGAGTTACTTAGCACTGGATAAGCCCCACGGTCTATAAGCTCGGCATAAAGTTGGGCCAGTTCACGCTGATCTTTTTCTCGAAACTGCTCCTTTGTATAGCGTTTGAAATCTGAGAATTGCCCAACAGGGATATATGGAGGGTCAATATAAATAAAATCCCCAGCACGAGCATGGCTCTTCAGAAAAGACTGGTAATCTTCGGAAAAAAGCTCTGCATTTTGCAGCACTTTCGATGCGGCTTGCAGATCTTTCAGATTGTAAAGGATCGGATTTTTGTATTTTCCGAAAGGAACATTAAATTGACCATACTTATTCACGCGATAGAGTCCATTGAAGCAAGTCTTGTTGAGATAAATAAACCGAGCAGCTTGTTCTATTCTAGTTAACTCAGTGGGTTTTTGTGCTCTTACTAAATAAAAATACTCTTCAGAATGTTTCTTTCGGTGCTCTTTAAGAAGGAGTACCAAAGCATCTAAGTCATCGCGGATGACTTGATACACATTTATAAGTTCAAAATTTGCATCATTAAGAAGCATACAAGGATGATTAAGGGCAAGAGCAACTGCCCCCCCTCCTACGAAGGGCTCCAAATATCTATCAAATGAAGTTGGTGCGGCACTAACAATGAAATCTATAAGTTTTCGTTTACCACCAGCCCATTTGACAAAGGGTACCGCCTTTGGTACAACTGACAGGCGCTTTCCTGCTTCCTGAGGATAAAAAGTTAGTTGTGTAAAACTACCATTCATTATTATCCCTTTCATCTGCAAATAGGAATCGCTTGGTTAGCCATCTATTTAGGCCAATAGTATTCACTCGCTTTGCACATCGGATATTCAGAAATAAGCTTACTAAATCGTTCTCTCTCAGTACCATCAGCCTCTGTACAAATATCTCTCAGTATTCCTAACGAATGAGGAGAAGGAATACATGTTCTATTGTACCTTATCAGAGCTGTAAAAAAGTGTTTTTAAGAGAAATGGCTATCAATCCTCGGATATATCACCATAAATAACAGTTTCTTTGTTACCGAAGACCTTCCAACTACCTTGACATCCCCACTCTCCACATCATATACTATCGTTACAGAAATGAGAATGATTATCATTATTAGGATACCCTAACTTATGGAGAATAGCACGTTGAATGCGAATGCGCGGGCGGTGCTGGAGGTGTTGCAGGCGACGGGACGGCATCCGACCGCGTTGGAGGTCTATAATGAGGTTCGACAGGTACGCCCTCGCATCGGGTTGGCGACGGTGTACCGCATCCTGCACCAGTTGGCGGAACTGGGGCTGATCAGGGAGACGCAAGGGTATGAGAACGAGTGCCGCTACGATGCCCACACTCGGCGGCATGATCATGCGATCTGTAGAGAATGTGGCGCGCTGCTGGATATTCCCGTTGATATTCCTCTATCCGATGAGGCGCTAAGGGCCGCAGCTCTCTCCGTTGGCATTGAGCTGGATTCGCATGAAATCAGAATCTATGGACGCTGTGGAGTCTGTAAAGGGAGGATTCATGGATAAGGAAAATATACAGGTAGGGCCTGCCGATATCGTGCCAGAGCGCAATCAGGCTCTTTCCGAAGAGAAGAGGCGCGAGCTAATTGCCGCGCTTAATCAGAACTGGCAACGTGAGATAGAGGGCGCAAGGACCTATCGCGATCTGGCAAGAGGCGAACATGATGTAACTCGCCGTTCTGTGCTGATAAAGATGGCCGAAGCCGAAGAGCGGCACGCCCAGAAATGGGAGCGCAAACTGGCAGAGCTGGGAGCTGAGCCGCCCAAAGAGCGTAGGACATTGGCTATGCGCTTACAGGGATGGCTGCGTCAGCAACTGGGGACGGAGGCTGCTCTGCGCCAGCTTGAAAATGAAGAGGATAAAGATATTGCGCGCTATGAGGCTCAGGCTCGTAGTATTGGCGATGCGGAGGCTCAGGAGATGCTGCGCGAGGTGAAACGCGATGAGGAGAGCCATAATCGCGTCATCCGCGAGATCATCAGTCCTATTGGTCCGCAGGGCATCCTTGACGTGATGTTTCACCGCGAGTCCTGGCATAAACGTGGCGGCGGCTGGCTGGGTGATGCAATCTACGGAGCGAATGATGGTCTGGGCGCGGTTTTTGGCATTGTCAGCGGCGTTGCGGGCTATACAGGAGCCGCAAGCAGCAATCTTGTCTTGATCAGCGGCCTGGCAGGCTGTCTGGCGAGCGCGCTTTCAATGGGATCGGGTGCTTTTCTGGCGACCAAGAGCGAGCGCGAAGTATATGAGGCCGAGATGCAGCGTGAGAAGCGTGAGATCGAGACCGATCCCGAGGAGGAGAAAGAAGAACTGGCCCTCTTCTATCAATTGAAAGGGTTTACGGAAGAGGAGTCGCAGGTGCTGGCTGAACGCATGTCTCAGCAGCCGGAGCAGATGCTGCGCGCGCTGGCGCACGAGGAGCTGGGCCTGTCCGAAGGAAACTTTCCCAATCCCTGGGTTGCCGCTATTTCCGCGACCGTCTCGACCGGCATTGGCGCGTTTATTCCTATTATTCCCTTCTTCTTTATGCAGGGCTTCGCTGCCATTATCGTTGCGGGAATTATCAGCTTAGTGGCGCACTTTGCCGTTGGCGCAGCCAAAACGCTGGTAACGGGCCGCTCGTGGTTCAATAGTGGCATGGAGATGACGATTGTGGGAGCGATAGAGGCGGTGATTACCTATGTGCTGGGCGCGAGTTTTAAAAGCATATAATGCCATCCGATCATGATATCAACCAACAGGCAAAACGCGATAAAAATCTTGCCTGTTGGTTGACCTTTTACTCTCCTACCGCTGGCGAATAATCCTCGAAGATGGGGCGGAACTCGTGAATTTTTGAGCCACCATTAGCGTTGGTATATCGCTCCAGGGAGACGCGGTACTGCACGCGGTCAGGGCGATAGTAGCGTTCCTGCATATAAACGGGCTCGCCGTTGGCGGTGTAGGAGATACGCTGAATCACGAGCAAGGCCGCTCCCGGTGCTATGTCCAGTAAAGCCGCTTTTTGCGTTGTTGCCGTCGTGGCTGTGATTTGAAAGGTGCCGGAAATGACCGGAATATGATAGCGCGTTTCCAGGATATGATAGATGGTCTCTTTGCTGAGATCGGCGTTCGCCAGCAGTTCTCCAAAGCGTAAAGGCAGCCAGGTTGTGTCGAAGGCTATCGGTCGATTATCAGCCAGGCGTACGCGGTCAATGCGCACAACTTCTGTGCCGCAGGCTATATGCAGCATGTTAGCAAGGGAAAGACGTGCTATTTCTCGCACTGTGGCTACTACGCGTGAAGATGGATTTTGCCCCGCCCGCTGCATATCTTCTACGAAATCGGTCAGGCGAACGAGCTCTTGCTCAATGCGCTTTTCTGCGACATAGGTTCCCTTGCCATGACGGCGGATCACCAGCCCCTCCCCCTCCAGTTCGTCGAGTGCCTGGCGCACGGTAATGCGGCTGACGCCATATTGGCGGATCAGTTCCGGCTCGGAGGGAAGCCGCCCGCCGGGTTGGTAGATACCCTGCTCGATATCATGTTGTAAGGCCAGTTTAAGCTGATGGTATAGGGGAACGGGGCCAGCATTCAGACGTTGATTTGCCACGTATTTCCTCCTCGCTTATCGAGGTTATAAACTTGTTATAACTTGTTATGTCGTCATATTGACTTTATTCTATACTCCATAGTATCATATTTATAGAGGAAGTTCCAGGACAGGGAAATGAGCAAGCGGGAGCGAGATCAGGGCAGCGGCCAGCCCTATCTTGTAATTCCGAACGACAACGCTCCCACGATGAATCGGGGAGCTACAGCTCAGTCGTTCGGAAAGGAAGGCCCCTACAAAGAATGATAGGACGCGAAAGGACTGGAGATGGCAAGAATTGAGCAATTTGTGGTTGAAGGCTTGGGGCATCAATCCTACTTTGTCGGCGATGACGAGAGCGGGACAGCCGCGATTGTTGATCCGCGCCGCGATGTTGCTGTATACCTGGAAGCGGCAAGCCGTGCAGGCATGCGTATTACGCATGTGCTGGAGACGCATGTTCACAACGATTACATTACCGGCTCGCGCGAGTTGGCGGCGAAAACAGGCGCAACTATCGTAGCGAGCGCAGCCGATCCGCTGGAGTATGAGTTTCTGCCTGTAGCTGAAGGCGACCATTTTACTGTGGGGCGTCTCTCCTTCAAAACGCTTGCCACGCCAGGACATACACCAGCGCACGTTAGCTATCTGCTCAATGAAACCGGAGAAGAGGCTCCAACGGCTCTTTTTAGTGGAGGAAGCCTGCTAGCTGCGAATGCGGGTCGTACTGATCTGCTGGGCGAAGGGATGATGCTCACGCTGACACGACAGCAGTACCAGACGTTGCGACGCCTGCTTGACACGTTGCCTGGACAGGTGCGCGTTTATCCAACGCATGGCGCAGGCTCATTCTGTATGTCAACCTCCGCTAATTCTGGCCGTACCACCACCATCGCGCAAGAGCGCCTGGTCAATCCCGCGGCTCTCGCGCCAAACGAGGAAGCGTTTGTGCAGCGGCAAATCGCGGGCTATTCTTCTTACCCGCGCTATTATGCCCACATGGGCTTTATCAATCGCAAAGGTCCGCGTATCCTGGGTGCCATGCCCACGCCGCCTCCCTTAGCGCCATTGGATGTGCTGCAGCGTATCTCTAATGGATTGCCGTTGATTGATGGCCGCAATCGGGATGCTTTTGCGCGCGAACATATCCCCGGTGCGCTCAATATTGAGCTGGATAGTTCGTTTGCGACGTATGTTGGCTGGCTGTTGCCTTTCAATGTGCCGCTACTGATCTTGATCGAGGACGAAGCAGGACGGCGCGAAGCGGTGGTGCAGTTGATGCGTATCGGCTTCGAACAGGTTGATGGCTATCTTGATGGAGGCATTGCGGCCTGGAAAGCGGCTGCGCTACCCACTACCAGCTTTGGCACAATGGATATCGAGGCACTGCATAAGTGCTGGTCGCAGCACGAGAAATTGACCATACTGGATGTACGCCGACCCGATGAGTGGCGCGAGGGACATATCCCCGGCGCGCTTCACGTCCAGCTTGGCGATCTGCCGCTACGTATGCGTGAACTACCGGACGATCAGACTATCGCAACGATTTGCCGCAGCGGCCATCGTGCGGAGATAGCGGCCAGCATGGTTGCGGCCACCGGACGCGAAGTCCTCTCGGTACGCGGTGGCATGGAAGACTGGCTAAAGCTGGAACTGCCTTCTGCTGCCGGTTTAGGATAGATAGCGTTTGAACCATTGTGTTGCTAAACGGGCGACCTCTTCAAGCGCGCCGCGTTCCTCGAACAGGTGAGTTGCGCCTGGAATGATCGCTAACCGCTTTGTTCCTCTCAGAGCAGCAAGGGCCTGACGATTGAGCTTTAAAACAAGGCTATCGTTGCCCCCGACGATTAAAAGGGTGGGAGATTGTACCCGCGCAAGAGCTTCTACGGCCATGTCGGGACGACCACCCCGCGAAACTACTGCGCGAATAGTCGCATCATCGGCAGCAGCTCTGAGGGCGGCAGCGGCCCCGGTGCTTGCTCCAAAATAGCCAAAAGCGAACTTGCGGGTCAATGGCTGGTTTTGCAGCCACCTGGTAACGAGAAGCAGGCGCTCAGTCAAAAGATCAATATCAAAGCGCGTTTCGTAGTTCTCATCTTCCTTGCGCGTGAGCAGGTCTACGAGCAGGGTAGCGATATCTGCTTGTTGCAAGATAGCCGCCACGAAGTTGTTTCTGGGGCTAAAGCGGCTACTCCCGCTGCCATGAGCGAAGACGACCAGCCCCTGAGCATGTTCGGGTACGACAAGAGAGCCTTCCAATAGAGCCGTATTTGTTGGAATCCCTACAATCTTCTCAGTATAAGCCGTTTGCATCGTTCTTGCTCCTTCTTTGCTGAAGCTGTGTTTACTGACAGGTTCCCAAACATACACCCCAACCATACGTTCTTGTCTGGATATTACGGTTATTGCACAAGAGCAACTATATAACTCACGATTCTTTCACAAAAAAGATGACATAAAGGAGGGTCATCCAACATAATGATTGTTGGATGACCCTTTGCCTTTTACCAACTCTTTTTATGCGTAAGTGGACTATACGCCAGTAATTACCAGGTCGAAAGCTCCAAAGCCAGGAACATATTTCCCAGGGAGTGAGGCGAGGAATTGTCGGTAGAGTAAGTGACCGGTGGAGTTCCACAGAAGTCGCAGAAGAGCATGGAGGCGTCGGAACTCGTTGCAGTGTCGCCCATATAACCGCCATGATCGTAACAGGGAGATTTAAAGATAACCTTATGGCCGCCGGTCATCCAGGCTGTATCGTTGCTGTTCAACACATTAGCGATGTCGCACTGGCTACCAAGCATCGTCCAGTCGGTTCCGTCATTGGCCTGCGGGTTCTGTCCCTTATTGATCAACTCCTGCATAAAAGGCATCAGTGTCTCGATCTGGCCGCCCTGGGTGCAACTGCTGCAATAGAAGAAGGCGTAAGCAGGCGGCGCGCCGTCATGAGGAGTTCCCATCGTGACAATATCCTGCACCAGCAGGAACGGAGGCAATGCAGGTTCAAAAGGCGTTGCGTAGAGCGCCCAGCGCGTGACGAGGCCGCCCATGCTGTGAGCTACTACCTGGACGTTCTGCCCGAACTGCGTGAAGTGATCCCAGATATACCAGGCCAACTCGCAAGATACGTGCCGGATATCCTCGTTATTCGTCCCATCGCTACTGCCACTGTCGTGGTAGCCGGTGCAGTTCGACGCCTCGCTTGCCAGATTCGCATTACAGTTGGTATCATGCGAATAAAATTGCAGCGAGGTCAACGTGCCACTCCAGCCCTTGCTTTTCAGGAAGCTTTTCGCGGAATTCCACTCTCCGCAGTCGGTGGAACTGGTGTTGCTAATGCCGTGAATGAACAGGACAGGGTAGGCGGTTGATGAGACATAGGAGGCGTTAATGGTGCTGGCAGCAGTGCTACGCGGGGGGGCGCTACGACCCAGACGCGCTAGCTTCTGCAACAGAATCTGATGGAGCTGAGCCGCAGTGTAATTAGGGTGCTGGTATGTTTTAGGATCGAGCGCGGGGGGCAAAGGTTTGCTGGTAGCTGGCTTGGTAGCCGCCTGTGTCGCCGTAGGACCGGAGCCGCTGCTAGCGGCAAAGGCTATGCCTGGAGAAGAGAAGGCTAGCAAGATTGCGACCAGGCCAAGAGAGGCAAAACATGCACATAGTCGTCGCAACAAGGGTTTTCTCCTATCTTTGCTACACGAGTAGCAAACTGATGAACAGAATAGATGAGTGTTACCTTGTTCCTGTCTGGATCAACTATTTATAGAATTGATATGAATGACGCTCAAATGATCGAGGTCCTCACTGAGCAAACGAAGAGTTGGCACCTATTGGCTGATAGGACATTGTCCTGCTTTTGGAACAAACTTTAGGGATAGTTGATCTGTGACAGATTTCGAAGCGTTGCATAGCGAGCTAGAGGTTGATTTGGCCTCAAAACTTCCGCGAAGGGTGATGCTGTGCTTTACGCCTCATCAATACTGTACCTGATAAAAAGAGGTATGTCAAGATGAAACAGGATAATCAGGGAAAAAATACTCCCAAAATAGTATATGATTTAATCGGCAATAGCAGACAGATAGTAGACATAAGCTTAGTTAGAGGTAGATGAGAGGGTAGGCTAAGAAAAGGCTTGTTGTAACCATTGTGCAACGCGATTTGCCTCTTCATGCTCCATGTTTTGAAAAAGCTGCAAACTTTCTGTTCCATATTGATATGCAAGAGTGAGGTTTCCTTGAAGGTAGGCTATGCGTGCAAGGCCAAATTTGCTCATTGCCATCAGTTCTTTTGCTTCCATTGCGTGAGCTTTCGCCAGAGCCTGTTCGAAGGCTTGGCATGCTTCATCTATTTTTTTCTGATCAAGATATAATTCGCCCCACTCACAGAGGGTTTCGCTAATTAACCAGTTGTATTTCATTTTGCAAGCGATCTCTAAACTTTCTTGGAGGTAGCGTGCTGCAGCCTGCTCATGATGGTGGGTGCGTTCCAGCATGCCCAGATTTTGCAGTACGCAACCCATTCTGAATGGATTGTTCATTTTGCGAGCGATATCCAGGCTTTGTTGGTAGAGCTTTTCTGCTGCGCTATAATGCTTGCGTTTAAATGCCACCATGCCTATATTCATTAAGAGCGCACTGCTTCTTTGCTGGTGTCCAATTTTTCGAGCATAGAGTAACCCCTCTTGAAGATAGATCTCTGCCTGTTCATAGTGTCCGTACCTCGTCTCAATAGAACCGAGATTTTGCAGCAGTGCGCTCATGATCTCCCAGTTTTTTACCTGGCGAGCGTAATGAAGCCCGGACTGATAGTATATATTTCCTTGTTGGTACTGTCCCTGACTGTCGGCGACTTCTCCCAGATTTTTGAACAGAATACTTATTCGCAATGGCTCATTTAATGCTTGCGCCAGGAGAAGTCCTTCTTGTAAGCACTGCTCAGCCTGTGGATATCTTCCCTGATTCAATAGCATCTCGCCCCAATAGGCCAGAAGCAGGCTCATCGTCTCGCGTTGGCCTACAGTGCGTGCCAGATTCAACCCTTCTTGATAAAACTGCTCTGCTTTCTCGTAATCGCCGCTCAGGTCGGCGATGCGTCCCAGATGAAGATATGTCACAGCCAGGTTAGTATTATCCTCTAATGCTATAGCTGCCTGTTGGGCTTGTGTGAGGTAGGTTTCCGCAATCGAGTAGGCTCCTCTGCTTTGTAGGAAAGGCACGAATGCATTTATTCCTTTAATCAGTTCTGTCCACAGTTGCTGATTGCAAGCGAGCTGAAAATCTGCCAGGATATTCTCTGTCTCCCGTTCAAGGGCTTCGTAGTTTTCCCTGTGTGTTTGCACAAAATTGACAAAGAAAATGACCATACGTTCCTCCGCTTGCCGATCAGTGTGGCGGAGCAGAGCGTAATGGGAAATGGTTTGGTGGATGGTGTAGCGTCCCTGCCCTCCGTTTTCGATCAGTCCGCTATCCAGTAGTGTGTCTAGAACCTCTCCTGCGACATTACAGACAGCGAGGGCTGCCTCTTCAGAAAATGTGTTTGGTTTGGCAGGAAAGACAGAGAGAGCCTGTAATGCGTGACTTGCCTGACGATCCATCTGCTTCTCGCTCACTTCAATAGCTGCCTGTAATGAGAGATGGGCCTCCGTATCAAGACTTGGAGAACGCTCCAGGGGGGATTGAAGCATGGTAAGTTGCAAGCGTTCTTCAACATTGTGCAGGCGGTCAATCGCCCTACGAACGCGCCGCCGCTGATAAATACTCGCCTGTATCTGCAAGTGTTTTCCCATAATAGTCAGGGCGAGCGGCAGACCTCCTACTAACCGGACAAGTTCTCTGGCTGCCTCCATTTCGCTGGTAATGACCCCTGGCGCCAGGGCATGGAGTAATTGGATGCTGTCTTCCTCGTTCAGTTCTGTGAGTGTAATGCTATTAGCGCCTCCAAAGTGGAAGGCGATTTCGCGGAAGCGCGTGGTAATGAGATGACTACAATTTGGCCCGCCAATTTTGAAAGCCAATGCATCTTCCGCCTTCCAGACATCATCGATGATAAGCAGCATGTGGCGCAGGCCAATCGCATCATGAATGGCCTGTTGCCAGCTATGGATAGTGGTAAGGCTGGCGGTTTCGTGCGATGGCATTCCTAGCAACGTTCCCCAGCGGCTAAGCAGCCCTACGAGATTAGGTCTGGGGCCAACGCCTATCCAGAGAATGCCATCGTAGTAGTTGCGTTGTATGGTGCGGTCATGGGCCAGCGTAATCGCCAGGGCTGTCTTGCCGACGCCATACATCCCCTGCAAAGCGAAGGCATCTCTGTGGGAGCACAACCACGACTTAACTTTATTCAGCATCTCCGCGCGCCCGACGAGCCCCGTTGTTAATGCCGGTAGAGGAGGGATCGAGGGGTCGTATATAAATGCGGCAGGAGTTGCATCTATGCTATCATCAGATCTAGCTTCCCTGGCAAACTCCTCTTTATTGGAATCGAAAAGCGCCAGGAGTTGCCTGATCGAGTAGGAACGGGGCGTGGCTATGCCGCGCTCCCAGCGACTAACCGTCAACGGCGTGGTCCCGATTTTCTGCGCCAGCTCTTGCTGCGTCAGACCATGCAGTGCCCGTTGGCGCTTGAGCCACTGGCTCCAGGACGTCTTGTCTTGCTTGCTCTCCATGAAGTGCTCCTTTTCCTTTGTTCTGCCATTGTGGCACCTTAGGCAGAACCGGTGAAGGATACAATCTATACTTAGCTACATAGGGGTTTATCATGAAATATCTGCAAATGATCGTTAAAAATGATGAATATAACCGGTCATTATATTTTACATCAGCAGATGATAAAATGCTCACTGAAGAGTAGACGCAGCGATTCAACTTTAATAAATTTGGGGCGGTTGCTCGTAGAAACTGTCTGCTTGACCGAGAAGCACGAGAGGTCTCTCATAAGTAGAGCTTCAGCGATGGCTTGAGAGGCTGAACGATAGCAAAAAACGTTTAATAATTCTCATGAGGTGAGTAAAGGAACTCCAAAAATAGAGCCCTTCGAAAGAAGGACTCCAGGGAGGCATATTTTAAAACGTGATTAGCGAGGCTTTTCGTCTGGTTGTTCTCTGATCGTGTTTACCAGGCAGGAAAAACCAGCGTATCATGCAAGACAAACAGCCTTGAGACCAAAACTAGCTGTCTTTCCCCAGCCTAACTGTACCGAATTTGTGGTCTGATCATTGACATCAGTAAAGGTAACCTGAGAGACATCATTCTGATCCCCTAAATCGGTGAAGCCACTGATAGGGTTTTCATTCAACTTAACGATACTACCGTTACTAAAATGAAAGAAGATGTCCCCTGTTGCATCCCTATTAGGAACATAGAAGAGAAAGTCGCAGAGGGTTGTTCCACCAGGCACGTTATATGTGACTGTGACGCACGTCCGACCCGGTGTTTTTGTGTTGAAAGTCCAGTTAATAGGGACACCATTCCCGTCGGTCGCACTGCCGATGGCACCTCCGCAAGTGATCGAAACCTGAGGAGCAACCAAAAAAGTGATAGAGCCAGCCAGAGAGTTGGCAGGGAGCATCTGCTGCTGGTTGTTCAAATGCTGAGCATGAGCTGCCGGGGTTCCTACGCTCAAAAACATGATTGGCAGCAGTGCCATTACAAGGATAGCCAGAGAACGTCTTCTGAGTAAATTTGTTGACATATTGAATAGCCTTTCTGTGGAAACTACTTGGCATAAAGGCGATGGGATCTTGCCAATGATCCCGTGAATAAATTGCCTCCTAACCTATTACCTATCACTGCGTAATATGCTTTTTAAGCATACCTTCTTTTGTTGAGTATTGTCATAATATCTCCTGATCTTTTTGTGATCTTTCTCTAATCTTTTTTGTATCACTTGCACTAAAGTAGCTATCGCTGCTGTAATAACTGATGAGTAATGACTATCTCACACCCTCATCCCGAGTGTCTTACACAAAAATGCCAGCACATCGCTTTCTTCCTCGATCATCTTCGATGTGGGTTTGCCCATGCCGTGTCCGGCTTTCATCTCGACCCATAACAGGATAGGATTTGACCCTTTTTGGGCAGCCTGGAGGGTGGCGGCGAATTTCATGGAGTGGGCCGGCACGACCCGATCATCGGTGTCCGCCGTTAAGATCAGCGTCGGTGGATATTCGACTCCTTCCTTAACATTGTGCAGAGGCGAGTAGGCGTGGAGGAACTTGAAATGCTCAGGATTGTGCTCGGCATCGCCGTACTCGGGTATCCAGTAGCGCCCGACGGTAAATCTATGGTAGCGTAACATATCGATGACGGGGACGCCGCAGACCACCGCTCCATAGAGATCGGGCCTCTGGACCATACAGGCAGCTACCAGCAGACCGCCGTTGCTCCTGCCATTAATTGCCAGCCGCGCCTTGTTGGTATACTTGTTGGCGATCAGCCATTCGGCGGCAGCGATGAAATCATCGAAAACATTCTGCTTTTTCTCCAGCATGCCGGCCTGGTGCCACTCTTCGCCATATTCGTTGCCGCCGCGCAGATTGGCAACGGCGTAGATACCGCCCATTTCTATCCATAGCAGCGGCGGGATGCTAAAGGATGGGGTCAGGCTGATATTGAAGCCGCCATAGCCATAGAGCAAGGTGGGATTGTTGCCATCAAGGGGCAGGTCTTTGCGATGGGTCAGGAACATGGGAACGCGGGTGCCATCCTGGGAGGCGTAGAAGACCTGCGTTGTCTGGTAAGTATCGGTGCTGAATTTGATCTCAGAGCCATGCAGCAGTGAGAGTGTGCCACTGCTAAAATCGTAGCGATAAATGCTGGGCGGATAGAGATACGAAGTAAAATTGATGAATAGTTCTGTATCATCTGGCCCGCCTGACATCTCTATGATCGAACCCGGCGCGGGCAGTTCAATCTCGCGCGCAAAACTGCCATCGGTATGGTAAAGCCTGAGCCGGTGTGAGGCGTCATGCATATATTGCACCACAAATTGATGGTTTACTCTCTCTACCAGGGCAATCACGTCTTCTTGCTCGGGAACAAGGACGCGCCAGTTTGCCGGTTCAGGATGAACAATATCGATAGCAATAATGCGACCGTGTGGGGCGTCCAGGGTGGTATGGAAATAGAAGGTCGTGCCATCGTTATCGATAAAATCGTAGTGCGCATCCGCCAGATCACAGGAACGCGGAGCATTGCTCCATGCTCACGTCCCTCTTCGGCCTTCTGGTAAACACTCAACGGTGATTCGGATAGCGTCGTTCCCTGATTCTTTAGCAAGCTTATCGATCATCTTCTGAATCGTAGCTGCATCCTCTTTGATATTAGGTCCTTCATACACCAGCGTTTTTTTGCTTCCATCTAAGGAAAGTGTGATTTTCCGTTTCCGAGAATCGAGCCAGGCTTTAATTGCTGTAGCAACAACGGAAGAAGAGAGTAATGCGCTACCAACAACTGTGATAACTTGTTCAACGCCTGGACGAGGGATTCCGGCCCTTCCAGTCCCGCTATCGTAGAATTCTACATCATGGTTAGGAAGTTCGTGGTAAAACTGAGGATCAATCCCGTAAAGCGTGTCATGCCCTCTTGTGCTGTAGCTATACTTAAAGCGAACGTTTTTCCCCATATTGCTTTACCTCGCTTAATGCAGAATTTTACGATAATAGTGATATTTGTCTATGTGGCACTTAAAATATACCATGCATTAGCGAGATAAACAAGCTTTTGCTTCATTGCATCAAGATACTGGCGCGTTAGAGCATTTTGCGCCTGAGCCCAGGCGCGCGTTTCTTCGGATCTTGCATCCTCCAGCCAGCGATAAGGGTCAGCAACGCTGATACCGTGATAATCCTCGACGACATTGTCGCGGCGCGTGGTTAGTCTATTCAATTGATCTACCTCATCGTCAAATATTCTTCAAAGTGCGTACGAAATTAATGATGATAGCCTGTACCTCATCAAGATGTCCCTGGAAAAAGTGGTCGGCTCCGGGGACGGCGACCATGCTTTTAGGGGCAGGCAACTGTTCAAACCATTTGCGCGCCAGCTCATACGGAGCCAGTTCATCGTCTGTGCCGTGGATGAACAGTTTAGGCTTATGGCAGCCTTGAAGGGTCTCCAGATCAAACATGCGAGCGGGAACGCCAAGACCGATCATAGCCTGGACGCGATCATCGACAGCCGCGACCCTTAGCCCGACGTAAGAGCCGAAGGAGAAGCCGCCGAGGATCACAGGTACGCTGGGGTAGTGACGGCTTAGAAACTCCAACGAGTAACGCACATCATCCATCTCTCCGCGCCCCTCATCATATGTACCGCTGCTATGGCCGACGCCGCGAAAATTGAAGCGCAGTGTCGGAATATTCATGGATTGCAGCGTTTGTGCGACCTTAAAGACAACCTTATTATGCATCGTTCCTCCGTAGAGTGGATGCGGGTGACAGACAAGGCCAGCGTATCGGGGCTGTGAACCCTCCTCTTCCGGCTTGAGAATCCCCTCCAGGTGCCCCTGGGGGGTAGGTATATTGATGTGCAATACACGATTGCTTCCCATGATGTTCTTCCTGTTCTTATTCCTCTACGGATTGGCTATGCTGCTACTTTTATACTATGGCTGTCACATAATTAAGATACTATCACATTTTGTAAGGAAAAGTTATCTATTCGTGAGAGGGCGCTTGATTGAAAAAACGGTGATCAATGGATATGATTTATAAGAGATGGCGTTAGCTGTACATCTATTCCCGTTCGAAAAACGTGTCTTGACATAGAGCGATAAACCAAAGCATAATCAATGCTATATCACCGGTTGTACGTTATGTTACGTAACCCTATGACATTGGGGCAGGGGCAAGCCCGGTCCCTACCGTAGCCTGTAGGGGCAGGGCTTGCCCCTGCCCTGCTAGCGAAGGACTCATTATGGAAACATATGGATTGCATCAGTATCCCGGGCGGCTCTTTATTGTGGAGGGGGTCGATGGCTCTGGCAAAAGCACGCAGATCGCCCTGCTGCGCCAATGGCTGATTAGCGAAGGCTACACGGTATTTTTCAGCGAGTGGAACTCCTCTCCTCTCGTTAAGAAGACGACCAGCCGGGGTAAGAAAAAACAACTGCTGACTCCCACTACTTTCAGCCTGATCCATGCCACCGACTTTGCTGATCGTACCGAGCACGATATTATTCCCCCCTTAAAGGCCGGAGCTATCGTCCTGGCGGACCGCTACATCTATACAGCGTTTGCCCGTGACGCTGCTCGTGGCGTTGATCGCCAATGGGTGCGCGAGCTCTATCAGTTTGCGGTCAAACCAACGATGGCCTTCTACTTCCGCGTCCCGCTGGATGTTTCGTTGAGCCGCATTCTCACCGGTCGCAGCGAACTCAAGTATTATGAATCGGGCATGGACCTCGGGCTCAGCCATGATCCTCATGAGAGCTTCAAGCTCTTTCAGCAGCGTATCGTGGACGAGTACGAGTCGATGATCGACGAATGGGGATTGACGGTGATGGATGCGACCCTGCCGATTCAGGAGCAGCAGCGCCGCATGCGCCAGCTCGTGCGCCCTCATCTGCATGGTGTGCGCCGCCTGAACTCAACACATCACGATTTCACTCAGGCTGTATGATGTATCTCCATCGGCATGATTGTGGGGGAAGCGATGACGAAACTAGAATTTTATGGCATTGACGCTATTGGCTTGCAAGAACGTGACGAAGTGTTGCCGGGTCGTTTGATTGTAATTGAAGGGACCGACGGCGTTGGCCGTTCAACGCAATTGAATCTTTTGCGCCCGTGGCTCGAAAGTATTGGTTACGCCGTGATTGAAACCGAGATGACCGGCTCCGTTCTGATCGGCAATGGCCTCAAGCGAGCCAAAGAGGGGAATACACTCGGCCCTGTTACATTGAATTTATTCTATGCCACCGATTTCGTAGACCGTTTTGAGAGCGAGGTCCTGCCCGCATTACGCGCGGGTTTTATTGTGCTGACCGACCGTTACATCTACTCGCTGATAGCGCGCGCGCTGGTGCGTGACGCTGATCCACAATGGCTAAAATCCACGTATGGGCTGGCGTTGAAGCCAGACGCCATCTTTTACCTGAAAATTGGCCTGAAGGAGCTCATTCCTCGCGTCCTGCAACGCGGCGGCTTCGACTATTGGGAGTCAGGCATGGATTTACGTCTGGGGGCCGATCTCTACGAGAGTTTTGTGAATTACCAGACGCGCCTGCTCGCCGAATTTGAGAAGATGATTGAGCCGTACGAATTTCAGGTGATTGATGCGACCCTGCCGGTTGAGCAGATCACGGAGCTCCTCAAGCGAAAAATCCTGCCCCTCTTGCCACAGGGATAGGATGTGGTCGAGCTCACAAGGGGTAGGGCACCTTATGACTGACCTCACCCTACTTTTTTGGTACGGTAAGTGCAAAGCGAGGGATACACCGGGGCGAATGAGTAAGTGGTACCAGATACACTATGTCCCTTGTCGAATGTTCAGCCTCGTGCTATACTCTTTAAAAGAGCATGTTTTTGTAACCCACGGTTGTAGTTATGCTTCAGTATGGGTTTGAGATGCCGCCGATGGTGTCGCCGCTGAAGATCGCTGCAAATGCCTGGGTAAAGGAGGTGAGGGACATGGACGCTGGCCCTAGTCATAGTAGGTATGTGATGAAAACGTGCCTGCTTTCTGGATTGTTCTTCTCCTCATCGGGTATGGGTGCCTCTTCCTGATATTGATGCAGCTTCGGTGCATTGCGTGCCTTGAAACGTTTCGCGTTCCAACGCGCTGCCGCGTCTCCCACGATCAATCGGGGAGCGAGGGGGCAACCGCAAGGGATTGCCCCTACGGAACGCGGAATCGAAGTGCCACCACCTTGCTCGATGAGTGTGCGTTACCCCATAAGCACGATAACGTCGAGTAAGAACACCCCGTTCGCCAGTGATCCTTTCCTGCGTCTAGCAGCGTCCCCTGCGTAAATTTGCATCAGTAGCGAGATGCATCTGTCCTTATAGGATTCTGCATTTTGCTATAATGCAATGCGTCTTGTAACGGCGGTTACGCAGATGGACGGTTTTTTCCACTTATGCACATGTTTTGTGGATAAGTGCGTGGATTACTCTACTTAGAAAGGTGGTGTACCTATGATCTTCTTGAGCGCGTTGCTCCGCCGGAGCGTTTATGACAACGAGAATCGCCGCATCGGCACCCTGAAGGATGTTTGCGTCGAGCTGAACGAGATTTTTCCTGTAGTGACCGCGCTTGTAGTGCAGCCTTCACTAAGCTCTAATAGCCTGTTTATTCCCTGGTTTCAGGTGCATAGTATAGAAGAGCCACAAATTCATCTTACGGTAAGTCAGTCGCAAATTGCTTCTTATGAGCCTCATGATGATGAGTTATTACTAAAACGTGATATTCTTGATACGCAGATTGTTGATACGCAGGGGTTTCGGGTGGTAAAGGTCAATGATCTCAAGCTGGCTCAAATTAAAAAGACAGCTCGACTGGTAGGCGTTGATATTGGTACGAGCGGGCTGCTGCGCCGTCTCGGCTGGCTGCCTGTGGTTGAAGCGGTGAGCCGTGTGACGCCGCTGCGGGTGCCAGAAAGGATCATTACCTGGAATTATGTCGAGCCGGTGCGCATGGTACGAACCACGGGTCAGTTAGCGCCTGCTATGGCGGGTGCTGCGGTTGCTGGCGGGGGCATAGTACCACAGGTGCAGCTCAACGTGAGTCATACCAAACTGGCCGATCTACACCCTGCCGATATCGCTGATATTCTGGAGCAGCTCGACGTTGAAGAGGCCGGGGCTATGCTGGAGCGGCTTGACACAGAGACGGCGGCGGATGCCTTCAACGAAATTGAGCATCCGCTCCAATCTGAGCTGCTCAACGAGCTTGAGCCCGAACGCGCCTCCGAGCTGCTTGAGCAGCTCGCGCCCGACGATGCCGCCGATATTCTGGCCGAAATTCCGCGTACGCAGGCTGAGCAACTGCTCAATCTGATGCCCGTGGAAGAGTCGCGGCCTATTCGCGAGCTCTTGCGTTACGGCGCGGAGACTGCCGGTGGCATTATGACCACTGAAGTGCTGGCGCTGCCACAGGATGCGACGGTCGAGGATGCTCTGACTTACCTGCGCCAGCATTCCGCCCACCTGGAGATGATCTACTACCTCTACATCATCGACGAGGAACGTCACCTGATGGGGGTAGTCTCGCTGCGCCAACTGGTAACGGCTGAACCAGCAACCCGTCTGGGCGATCTGATGGACAGGGATGTGATTACGGTGCGCAGCGATGCCGACCAGGAAGAAGTTGCTCGCATTATTGCCCGCTACGACCTGCTGGGCGCGCCGGTTGTTGACGCTGACAACCGCCTGGTGGGGCTGGTGACGGTTGATGACGTGATTGATGTCATTCATGAAGAGCAGGCGGAAGATTTCTCGGAAATTGCCGGAGCCGATGTCGAGGAGGCCGAAGAAAAGGAAGGCTTCTCCTTTCGAACTACCATGCAGCGTTCCGCCTGGCTCTGGGTTAACGTCCTGGCCGGTTTTATTCTGGCTCTGGTCATCTATCAGGTTTTTGGCCCGGTACTTTCTGCCAATACCGCCCTGGTCCAGCTAGTTGGCGTCGTCCCCGGCTTGCACTCTCGGCTGGCTTTAAACGGCATGATCAGTCTGATGCCAATGTTGCTGCTGACCAGTGGCAGCGCGGGCGGGCAATCGCTGGGCATTATGGGCTGGCGTTTGCGCACCCGTCACGGGCGAGATTTCTGGCAAGGCTTCTTCCATGAGCTACGACTGGGCACCGTGGGCGGCATCCTCACCAGCATTCTGGTGGGAGTACTCGTCTGGCTGCTATTCCGCTCGGGGCTGTTGAGCGTGGCAATCGGGCTGGCATTCGGTCTGACCCTGCTCATAGCCTCGATCTGCGGACTGGTGTTGCCGCATCTCTTGCAGGGGTTGCGCTTGCGTGGCAGCCTGATAACCGCGCCATTGCTCGACCCTGTGATTGCAGTTGTCAGCCTGAGCGTCTTCTTCGCCATAACGCTGTTGCTGGTCGGTCGTCTGGGGGTATAGCGTTCCGGCCCTTCTGGCTTTGTGCGTGCTGGAAAGGGCGGCGCTTGCAATGAATTTTCCATATATTGCAAAGTTTCGTCAAAAAAGGCCGATCAAAGTATTGACGAAGGTTCGCGATTGGTATATACTGCATATGTTCGCAGGACGAACAGCGTCTTCCTCGATAGCTCAACGGTAGAGCGGCCGGCTGTTAACCGGTAGGTTACAGGTTCGAATCCTGTTCGAGGAGCCGGAATCGCTCAGGAATTAGCTTCCTGGGCGGTTTTTTATGGATTTTAGATGGAATGTTCTAGCATGTTATTTCCAAGTATGTGTATCGTGCTAAGGATGGTGATGTGATTTGACCGGCAAGCAGCCTGTGAACTACCAGCGACTCTTCAAGGGGCTGCTCGAAGCTGTTCCCATGCCAGCGTTTGTCATTGATCGTTCCTTGAACGTGATTTATTATAATCAGTTTGCGCAGCTTTCAGACGATCTGGTAGGTGCTGATAAGCCTCTCACATTTGATCAGGCCGTGCGCGATCCCGCCATTGTACAGCTTGCGCGCGAGAGCATTGAGTTCGGAGAAGCGCGCAATGGGCTGTATGATCGCGGCGGACCGGAGCATCTCTGGTATGTGCGCGTCGTTCCCCTTGCCCAGACGGAGGTCAACGCACCGAAAAAATCCTCCACGTACCAGTATTTTGCCGTCATGATGGAAGATATGGCTGAGCCTCGCCTGGAACGGGTGCAGCGCGACTTCATTGCCAACATCTCACACGAGTTGCGCACTCCCCTGACCTCCGTGCGGCTGATGGCTGAGACGCTGGAGGACGTGATTGATACAGACCCCGATAAGGCTCAAGAATTTGTGGAGAAGATCGAGAACGAGGTACAGTATCTCTCCGATCTGGTCTCGGAACTGCTGGAGCTTTCGCGGATCGAGTCGGGCCAGCTTCCCATGACCATCGAACCTGTAGCGGCGGAACGGCTGGTGCGCGAAGTGATGGCGCGGATGCTGCCTCTGGCTCAACGTCACCGCGTCGGGCTGGCGACCGATATTCAGGATGGACAGGTCATGGTTCCTGTCGATAGCAAGCAGATAGCACGCGTGCTCTTAAACCTGGTGCATAATGCCATCAAGTTTACCCCTTCCGGCGGCACAATCATCATCGGGACCGCGCTCCAGGCGGAGCAGCAGGTCCAGAGCTTTTTTGTGCGCGATACCGGCATTGGCATCAATGAGCGTGATCTGGCGCGCATCTTTGAACGCTTCTATAAAACGGACCGCGCGCGCTCCAAAGCTGACCATATTGGTCCGGTGAAGGGCGGAACAGGCCTGGGATTGGCGATTGCCCGACAGGTGGTGCAGGCGCACGGCGGTCGCATTATGGCCGAGAGCATTGTCGGCCAGGGCAGCACCTTTACTTTTACCCTCCCTCTGGCGAACCCCACAGAGTAAGTGAAGCAAATATCTCCCTGCGAACGTGTAAACAACAGCGTTGAACGTACCGCGACGCAGGAGCTGGCTTTCAACGGCTTTATTGCCCGTTTTTCATTGACCCACAGTAGTGAATAGCATTACAATGGTAATGTAGTTGTAGAAGTGGAGAGGGTGCCACTTCCTGTCGTTTTTCTTTTTTTTCAGTATCCTCAAGCGGATCGTGATAGCTATCAGCTCCCGCAGCCCCTCTTGAGGAGAAGCATAGCATAACACTCGAAGATGTCAAGAGAAAATGCACTAGGAGGATCGATGCGTATTCGCAAAGCTGTTTTGCCGGTAGCGGGCCTGGGTACCCGTATGTTGCCAGCCACCAAAGTCGTACCCAAAGAACTGCTGCCCATTGTCGATAAGCCAATCTTGCAATATATCGTGGAGGAGGCCGTTGCGGCAGGAATAGAGGAAATTATTTTTGTGATCAGTCGCAGCAAACGCGCTATCGAGGATCATTTTGATAGTTTTCCTGAGCTGGAGCAAACGTTACAGCAAAGGAAAAAGCTGAAGGAATTAGAGGACCTGCGCAAGCTTCAGTCAATGGCAAGCTACGCGACCGTGCGACAGATCGAGCCGTTGGGGCTGGGACACGCAGTTTTATGCGCGAAAAATCTGGTGGGAGACGAGCCGTTTGCGGTGATGCTGGGCGATGAATTTATGGCGAAAGAAACTCCCTGCCTGCCACGCCTGATGGAGGTGTACGAACAGTATAACGGCTCTGTCCTGACACTTTTTAGTGTATCAGAGGACGAAGTTTCTTCCTATGGCATTGTGGCGGTGAAAGAGCTTGTCCCCGAGGTATTTCAAGTATCGAACCTGGTTGAGAAGCCGTCGCCCGAAGAAGCCCCTTCCGATCTGGCAATTGCCGGGCGTTATATCCTGACGCCAGATATTTTTGCACTGATCGAGAAAACTCCGAAAGGTCGCGGAGGGGAGATTCAGCTCACGGACGCGATTGAGATGCAGGCTCAGGCCGGTCATTGCTACGGCATCCATTTTACCGGTAAACGCTATGATACGGGCACTCCTCTTGGTCTGCTCACCACTTCTATCGCCCACGCCCTGCAACGTCCCAATATCGCTCCCGCGCTCCGTAAATACCTGCGCGAGGCGCTCAAAGAAGAATAACCTGTGGGGACAACCGGTAGGGGCAGGGCTTGCCCCTGCCCGGTGTGCTGACAATGTTGCCGTAGGGGCAGTACCTTGCGCCTGCCCTGTGTCTACCTGCGATGCCGACAACGTGCCGTAGGGCAACTGCGAGGGATAGCCCTATGGCACGCAACGGATAAGGTTATATGTATTTACATGCTCGCGGCTGGGATGATGACCGTGCCATCTGTCCCGCAACCGGAGATGTGTAGCTGGTTGTTGCTCAGTACAACGCCGTTACAGGTATAGTTCTTTGTCGCTCCTATCTGATGTGGGACAACGAAATTCTGTACCGCATCGCTAATAACGCAGTTGCTCCCTTGTTTCTCGATAGTGAATGTGCGCACGGTGGTGGTATCAATACCGCCCACGCGATAGATGAGCGAGGCTGATTGGCATTGCTGGTATGCTTTGATGAAGCAGTCAGCCGCCTTTGTCGAAAGCCCTGCATCTTGCAATGTTCCACGCGGACTGACATTGATCGAGCCACAGTTTTGTCCGGTCAATGATGGCGTCGTTGGGGTTGAACCCGTTGTTGCTGTTGGGGTCGTCCCGCTGGCAGTTCCTCCGCTTCCTTGATTGGAACCACAGGCAGCTAATCCAATCCCCAGAATGATAGCCAGCAGCACGCAACTCACTACAGACCGTCTGAGCGCAGCTAGACGCGACAGCGGCGTTGGCGGTCTGAATAGCAAGTTGCTGAAGAGAAAACATGATGGTGAAACTTTACGGCCCATTGATTACTCCTTTCCTGGCGCGTGTTTCTACTAGAGAAGACGTACAGGACAGCCAAAAGTTCCCTGGCTTGTTTTTCGGGTGCGCACACGCTATAGTATGGCTGAACAGATTCCGCAATTTCGAGGCCGAAAAAGAACGCCCTAGAGAGATGTCGCTGGATTGCGACTTGAAGGAGAATCACATTGACACAGGTTATCCTTACATTGCATTCGTATAATGTCTATCTAGTCATAACCGCCGCCACGATTGCTTTCGTATGGGGCTTCATCCTCTTTTTTACGAAGCGCACGATGAATCCATCCTGGCGCATAGCTCTGATTGTGACGGCGGTGCTGGCCCTCATACAGGGATTGCTCGGTATCATCATGGTTATTATGGGGCTGAAGCCTGGTACAGGTACCGGTATCTATTATTTACATTATGTCTATGGAGGAATAGCGGCGCTGGGTCTGCCCATCGCAGTGACCTATGCGACAAGTGGCAAAAATCCGCGCCGAGACGTGCTGATCTTCAGTCTCGCGGCTCTAATTGTGGCGGCTGTGGCGGTGCGGGCCTGGATGACCGGTCCGGTTGTACATTAGTTTGGGGGAATCATGCGAGCTTCTTTTATCCATATCGCCGATACGCACCTGGGTTACGAACAATATGGCGTACGTGAGCGTTTCAACGACTTCAGTCGCAGCTTCTGGGATATCACGGAGGAAGCCATCGCCCGCAACATCGATTTTATGGTTATCGCGGGCGATTTATTTAACAAACGTGCTATCGATGCCCTGACGCTCATTCATGCCATTGAAGGATTAAAGAAGCTCAAAGAACGCAATATTCCGGTAATTGCGATAGAGGGGAACCATGACCGCAGCTACTATCGCGATGGAGTGTCGTGGTTGCAGTTTTTATGCCATCAAGGCTATTTAATTTTGCTTGCCCCGGTGATGCAAGATGGCGCGCCCGTGCTTGAGCCGTGGCGGGAAGAGAATATGCAGGGAGCGTATGTCGATCTGATGGATGGTCGGTTGCGCGTTTATGGTCTGCCCTGGCAGGGGGCCGCGACGGCCCGCAGCCTTGAAGGATTGGCTCAGGCGTTAGCGGCCACAAGGTCCGAAGAAGATCGCTGCGGCATCGAATATCGGCTGGTCACGATGCATACGGGCGTGGATGGCATCGTGGGGCGCATTCAGGGCTTGCCCACAATGGCCCAGTTCCAGCCGTTGCGTCAACATATCGATTACCTGGCGCTGGGCCACGTCCATAAGCCCTACGCCTTCGATGGCTGGATGTACAATCCAGGTTCAACCGAAACCTGTAGCGTGGAGGAGGTGCAGTGGGATGATCGTGGCTACTACTACGTCGAGATCGATACCGAAGAGCCGGAGCGTATTATCGATATCGCCAGGCACGAGCGCGTTCATCATGCCGAGCACATCAAAAGCAAGCGCCGCCCTTTTGTGCGCTATGACCTGCGCGTCGATGGACTCAACGAGCCAGATGCCATATACGCTCGCCTGGAAGATTACTGTCGGCGCGAGGGAATGCGTTATCAGGAGATCGATGCCGAGCCGGTTGTGCAGGTGCAGCTCAATGGCAAAATGAGCTTTGATGCCGGTTCGCTGGATATCGCGCGGATGGAAGAGATGCTGCGCGATCATTTTCGGGCGTTACATGTGCGCGTCGATAACCATACCAGCGACCAGGACTACGTCCCCGACGATGGTGATATTGATGGCCGCGACCGCGCGCTCTGGCAAGAGCTGGAGCGCCGCATCTTTGAAGAACTGATCGGGCGCGATAATCGTTACCTGCCTGCTAAAGAACAGTGGAGTTCGGTCCTGACCGAACTCAAACGCAAAGCCCTCGAACGTGACGATCCGGCGGAAATCGCCCAATACTTGCGCGAGAGACGGGCCGCACTGTTAGAATCGTCGTAATGGTGCTTGTAGATCTATGTAACTGTCTTACCAATCTCTAACTTTTAAGGGTTAAACTATCCTTGTCAAGCACAAAAGGGTCATGATGAACCATGAAACTTTTTGTCAGTCGAAAAGCAAAAGGGCAGTATAATCCTGTCGAAGAAAAAGCCTGACCGGCTCTTTCTTCTTGTCTGGTATATGTTTTCTAACGGGACTTTTGCGTCTATCCCAGGATCTCCAGTGCTGCACGCGTTAGCATCTCAACCCCAACGGGCAATGCGTCCTCGTCAATATTGAAGCGGGGGTGATGATGCGGGAACTTCGCTCCCTTCTCAGGATTGTGCGCGCCGACGATAAAGTAGCAGCCAGGAGCCGATTGCAGGAAATAGGCCATATCGTCGCTACCGGTCGTCATTACTTCCTCGCCATCGTCCACCTTGTTCTCGCCCACCGTCGCAATGGCCGCTTTGCGTACCAGTTCCGTCACCCTGGAATCGTTCGTGCAGGGAGGACAGCCGCCGGTCGCATCCATTTCACACGAGCCGCCCATCGCGGTCGCAACGCCGTTTGCTACTTCCTGAATGCGCCGCAGCAGGAATTCGCGATGCTCCGTAGTAAAGGCGCGCATGGTTCCCTGCATTACCGCCGTTTCGGGGATGATATTGAAAGCCGTACCCGCGTGAATGGTGCCGATAGTGATGACTGCCGGGCTGAACGGCGAAGTGTGGCGGCTGATCAATGTCTGTAACGCGGTCGTGATATAGGCGGCGATCACGATGGGGTCAATCGAGCCTTCCGGCATAGCCGCGTGTCCGCCTTTGCCTCTAACCGTGAGCGTAAACCTGTCCGCGCTGGCAAAAACAGTGCCGGAACGCACGCCGACGCGTCCAAGTTCGTAGTTACTGATCAGGTGCAGCCCAATGACGTGATCAACCCCCGCCATCGCTCCCTCATCAACCATTGGTTTAGCGCCACCGACATTTTCCTCGGCGGGCTGAAAAATAAATTTGATGTTGCCTTTAAGGGCCGCTTTACGTTTGCTCAAAATATCAGCCACAGCCAGCGCAATGGCGGTATGCCCATCATGACCGCAGGCGTGCATTTTTCCGTCAACTTGAGAGCGATATTCGATCTCATTGAGCTCATGAATTGGTAACGCGTCCATGTCTGCGCGGATCGCCACTGTTTTGGCGTTGCCCTCGCCCCCTTCGCCACGCAGCAGACCCACCACTCCCGTTTTGGCGACATTTGTCTGTACTTCCAGTCCAAGAGCGCGCAGCCGCTGGGCTACGATGCCGGAGGTGCGTATCTCTTCGAAGGCAAGCTCTGGATGCTCGTGGAAATCGCGGCGCGTCGCCACCAGATCAGGTACAAGTTCGTCAATCTCAGATTTCAAGCGGTCAGCAGGTACAGACATAGCTCCTCCTAAATAAAAAGCAAGCTGGATGTGTTACGAAATATATGAACGCAAGAATCGGATAGCTTCTATAGCCATCAGGTTTTATCATAGTACCATAAATAAATGCAGGTTTGCTGATAACCCGGCAACTGTGCAGCCTCTGTTATATGCAAGGAGATGGAACGATGTACGAAGAACAATGCTGGCAGGCTGTTCTCAGCAGAGACGCTCGATCCGATGGCACGTTTGTGTATGCCGTGCGTTCCACCGGTATCTACTGCAATCCCTCCTGCCCCTCCAGAAAACCACGCCGAGAGCAGGTTGCTTTCTTCACGCTTCCGCAAGCGGCTGAGCAGGCCGGTTTCCGCCCCTGCCGGCGCTGTAGCCCGCGCGAAACTGTTACCGGTGAGCCGCATGTGCTGCTGGTGCAACACGCCTGCGCTTATATCGAAAAGTATTGCGAAGAAGCGCTCTCGCTCACAACATTGAGTGAGGCAATGAATATGAGCCCGTTTCACTTGCAGCGCGTATTCAAGCGCGTGACGGGCATTACCCCTTACCAGTATATCGAGACGTGCCGCCTGAAACGGCTCAAGGAGCGGTTAAAAGAAGGAGAAGCTGTGACGACGGCGATGTATGACGCGGGCTATGGCTCCAGCAGCCGCCTCTACGAGCGAGCCCGCTTAGGAATGACACCAACAACCTACCGCAAAGGAGGTCAGGGAATGAATATTCACTATAGCATCACGAACAGCGCATTGGGTCGCTTACTGGTTGCCGCTACTGAGAAGGGGATCTGTTCCGTCTGTCTGGGTGATGCCGATGCAATTCTTGAAGCTGCGTTGGTAAGCGAGTATCCTGCTGCGACGATTGAACGCGATGATGGAGAGATGAGCGAGTGGGTAGAGATGCTGGTACGTTATCTGGATGGACAACAGCCGGACCTGAATTTGCCGCTTGATGTGCAGGCTACAGCCTTCGAATGGCGTGTCTGGACGGCTCTCCAGGCCATACCATATGGGGAGACGCGCTCGTATAGCGAAATTGCTCAGGCGATTGGCAATCCCAAAGGGGTTCGAGCTGTAGCCAACGCCTGCGCCAGTAATCCAGTTGCTTTGATCGTACCGTGCCATCGTGTGGTACGCAACAACGGTGATATCGGCGGCTATCGCTGGGGCATGGAACGCAAACAGAGTCTTTTGCGTCAGGAGCAGGGGAGCCAAGTTACGCCAGGAAAACCATCTTGGCTGTAGCAACCAACCTGATTTCCTGCTATCCTTGCAGCATAGAATTATGTCTACCTCAGAAGAAATAGCTTCTATCCAGGTTAGCAGCACGAAAGAAACGCATCGGATCGTCATGAAAGAAACGTATCAAACTGGGCTTACGGAAAAACAAGAACAATCGACCGACTTCAATGAAAAAGTATCCACGCCTGCGTCCTTGCCTCAGAAGTCTCATCCTGTATGGATAGCGTTGGCAATCGTATCCCTCTACCTGATCTGGGGTTCGACCTATCTGGGGATGCGGTTGGCATTGGAAAGCTTCCCTTCATTTATGATGTCGGGCATACGCTTTTTGGTGGCGGGTGGCATCATGTACCTCGTTTTGCGCATACGAGGTATCGTTGCTCCCACCCGCCATCAGTGGCTGGGTTCGGCTGGCTACCTTTTGCGCACGGTGCGTCCCGCCCTTGCCACGAGTTATGCCTATGTCAATCCTATGGTTGCTGTGATTCTGGGAGCGGTTTGGGCTGGAGAGCATATCACCATCATAGGGATACTGGCGATGTTCGTGATTCTGACCGGTGTGGGGCTCGTCTCGCTGGTGCGCGGGGAAGTAAGGGATGGTGGGTGACATAGTGCTTGAGCAAAGAATGGAGGGCAGCGACGATCTGTTGCCCTCCACTCACGTTCGTCAATCTTACAGATCGCCAGATTTCGCTCTGGTATAGCGGTCAGACAATTCATCTTTAGTGCGGTTATACAAATCGCGCCCCTGTACCATTGCTTCGTTAGCGCGAGCGCGAAGTTCATCACCAAAGTTGCCTGAACGGAGCAAAATACCCTGTTCTGCCAGTTGCGCCCGCGTCGCTTCGCCCGTCTGTGGAGCGAAAAGCAGTCCGATAAGGACGCCCAGTCCGAGTCCTAGCAGTAAGCCTGTAAAAAACTTCATTGCTTTCCCCTCTCTTTTCTCAAAATGATGGTATAAAAGAGATATGTTACATACAACATGAATGACCGGAAGCCCCTCCGGTCAAGAATTGCATAATCTGATAACAATCCATTCGTGTCCACTGTGCCCGCGCTAACCGGATTTAGCCAGCAATTCTTCGACCTTATCAAGCAAGACATCCAGCTCAAAGGGTTTACGCAGCAGGTAGACTCCTTCGTAAGTCTCGGGGCTCTCTTCTATCAGCCTGGAAACCTCTTCTGCCTCAAGCACAGCCGCGGTATAGACAATCACAGGAATATCAGCAGTTACCGTATCAGCTTTTAACTGCTTGAGAATCTCCTGGCCGGACATATCGCCCAGCTTCAGATCAAGAATGAGCAGGTCCGGCAATAAACTTTTCACACGGGCGAAGGCATCTTTCCCTTCCTGCCAGATAGAAACCAGGTACTGCTCATCTTCCAGAACTCGACGCATCAAATGCAATAGTTCATTTCTATCGTCAACGACTAGTATCCGTTTTGTCACGTCTCATCGGTGTCATGCCTCACATCAGTACCGTGTAAGAACACACCGCCTCCTAATTATTGCCTTTGTCCCCTACGTTGCCGGTAATCAAAAAAAGACCCTTGAGTAATCGATCTGGTTTTATGTGCAAATGCTTCCGCTTATGATAGCTATTACGATTCACCACCCCGTTTAGTATACAACAGTCGGCCTCACCCTGAATGCGCCAGATGTGCTCTATACAACGAAAACGGCTGGCCCTGCCTCCCTGGCGATGGAAACAGCAGAGCCCCCTTCAGCGTTCAATGCGATAAAGATGAGCTCACGTTATTGCCGCGTCTACATCGAGTGCCACCTGGAATGCAAACGAACCAGAGCCCCTGGAGTGGAAGCGGCGAGATCTGGTGAACGATCTGCAAAGAGACATTTAACATGCAGGAAGCCCTGCCCTGCATCTTCGTCCATTGTACTACAGCCACACTCGTGAGTCAACCTGTATGCTATGATAAGCGGCTGAAAGTCCTCAAAGTGTTTATAAAGTATGCAAAAACATGTATAATAGCGCCATAATTTGTGCAAATATATGTTTATAGTGGTCGAAGGGAAAATGTAGTGGGACTATTTGGGCCGAAAAGCAATAAGAAGGCTTTGGGAGAGCGAAGCCAGGCTATTATCATGTTCAAGCTATTAGAGGCTGGTTACCATGTACTCACTCCCTATGGGGATAATACACGGTATGATCTGGTCATTGAGGACGCCGATAGTGGGTTCTGGCGGGTGCAGTGTAAGACTGGTTGGATGGAGAACGAAGGAGCCTATATCGAATTTGCTACTGCCAGCTCGTATTATCATACAAGGGCCGGTAGGACAAGTTACGGCAGAAAAGATTATCGGGGCGAGGTGGATTATTTCGCAGTTTACTGTGCAGAAACAAAAGGCATCTACTTGGTGCCTGTCGATCATGTAGGTAAGACCAGTGGGTCTCTGCGACTGCAACCAACAAAAAACAATCAGGAAAAAAATGTACGGTGGGCCAAGGATTATGAATTATAGTGCGGGCGGAGGGGATCGAACCCTCGGCCTCGGCATTAAAAGTGCCTCGCTCTACCGCTGAGCTACGCCCGCAAGGAAGAATGTTACCGCTGAGTTACGCGATCACGCATCTAAGACTCAGTCAATTGATTGAGCAGGCAAGCCACGCTCATCACGATTACCGTAGCCATTGTAGCGTATTTTGCGGGATCGCGCAAGTAGGAAAAGAGAGATTTTCTGCCCCCCCTACAAATTTTTAATAAATTCTCAGTTTCGGCCCGTGCTGTTTGTTTCAGGCCAGAACCAGGCATCGTGAAAAATTGTTTATCCCATCAGGAGAAAACATAAATATGAGTTCATAGTGCCACGCGGATGATGCGAAAGAGATCAATCTATACAAGATATTATTACGATAAATACATGTGGTAATATCTATGGAACTTTGCGCATACTGAGAGTTATATTTCGATTTATTGCGCGTTATAAATCATAAGGGAACAGAAATCTCCCTCATTTTAAGCTGGGGAATAACCGCTTAATTAGGTGGTTGAAGTATCGTTGGGATGGCATAAATATATGCGGTTTGTATGGTTGGAAGGGTATTATGCGTATTTTGTTTGTGACTCCTTATCCGTTGTCGCGCATTCGCACCCGCTCTTATGGCTTTGTCACTCACCTTGCCAGAAAACATGATGTAAAAGTGCTGGCATTATGTGCGGATGAGCGCGAAATGGCCGATGTGCGGGCTGTGCAGCGCGAAGGTATCGACATAGTCGCTGTATACGAAGAACGCCTCGTACAGTGCTTACGCGCTTTATTGGCGCTGGGATCGGGTTTACCTCTTCAGGTTGCATTTGGCGCCTCCGCTCACCTGCGTATGACGCTTGAAAAGCTGCTGTCCTCCGGGCAGTTTGACCTGCTCCACGTTGAATTTGTGCGCGCATTGGGAATGTTACCTGCGTCTCTCCCTGTGCCTGTTGTTTGGGATGCTGTAGATTGTGTGAGTCAGCTCTATGAGCAGGGGGCGAAGTTTGGTATGACGCCAATGTTACGGCTTTTGGGGCTGAGCGAAGCCCGACGCGTACGCGCTTACGAACTGACTCAGTTGCTTCGCTTCCGCCACATCCTGATCACCGCCGAACGGGATCGGCAAGCACTGCTAAATCTTACGCATAAGTGGCCCGCCAGGCTAGAAGGGAAAACGCTGGCGGAAATTCACGTTCTCCCTCATGGGATCGACCAGCGCTATTTTCATCGCTATAGCGGGCCGCGCCTGCCTGAAACGCTGATCTTCTCCGGCAAGATGAGCTTCCACGCCAACATTGCTGGCGCTCATGACCTTATCAAGCGCATTATGCCACGCGTCTGGACGCGGCGACCCGATGTTCGCTTGATTGTTGCTGGCAGCGATCCTCCTGCTTCACTACGCCTCTCCGGCTCTGATCCGCGCATCACCTTTACCGGCTATGTCCCAGATCTGCGGCCCTATATTGCGCGAGCATCTATTGCTGTAAGCCCATTGCCCTATGCCGTGGGAATACAGAATAAGGTGCTTGAGGCGATGGCGTTGGGAACGCCTGTCATTGCCAGCTCCCATGCTGCTGCTGGCATACAGGCGATAGCAGGTCGTGATTTGCTCGCGGCTGATGAACCCGAGACGTTTGCCAATGCCATTCTGCATCTTTTGGATGATCGTGCTTTGTGGAGTGAACTGGCAGATAATGGCGCTGCTTATGTTGCTGCCAATCATAACTGGGACGATGTTGTTCAGAAGCTTACTGTGATCTATACTCAGGCGCTGGAAACCTGGAATACAGCGCCTGCCGTAAATACAACGAATGTTGCTATTGATGCCTGCGATGAAGTTGAGGTAACGGCACTGGAAAATATTTGAAAAGTGGGGGGGGAATAAATGAGTGAGCTTAGCAATGGTGAGATGAGCGCAGTTGCTGCGAAATTTCTTTATGGATCATCGTGCAGCTCTCAACAAAGCTTTTTAATAGCTGAAATGCTGCTACAAAGGCCGCGTGTTTCTCGGATCTATCAGATCGTCAAGCGCGGTTTAGATATTTGTGGGGCGCTGCTGGGGCTGATTATTCTGCTGCTGGTGTTGTTGGTGGTTGCCCCACTCATATTGATTGAAGATCGAGGCTCCGTTTTCTATAAACAGGCGCGGGTCGGTCAATATGGGAAGCCATTTTTTATCTATAAATTACGCAGCATGATCATGGATGCAGATAGCTACCTGGCGCAACGTCCCGAACTGCTCAATGCCTGGCGGCGTACCGGTAAGCTACATATCAATGAGGACCCGCGCATTACGCGTGTGGGCCGCTTCTTGCGCCGATCCAGCCTTGATGAACTGCCTCAAATGTGGAATGTGCTCTGTGGAGAGATGAGCCTGGTTGGTCCACGCGCCATTCAATTTTCTGAGGTGGCGGCCTTTGGTGAGCTTGCCATTGTGCGTCACATGGTGAAGCCTGGCCTGACCGGCCTATGGCAGGTGCGTGGTCGCTCGCTAACCGATTATGAGCAACGCGCTCTTCTCGATTGTTACTACGTGATGGAATGCTCATTCTGGCTGGACCTGAACATCTTGTTCAAAACGTTGCCTGCTGTGCTATATGGTATTGGGGCCTGTTAGTAGGGGAGGGAAAGGCTATGCAATTACACGCTATGCTCTGGCACTATGGCTGGGTGATCTGGCGCTGGTTTAGGTTGATTCTCCTGGGGACCGCCGGTTGTACTGTTGCGACATTCGCGATAAGTTCGATGCTTCCACCTGTATATCAAGCCTCGGCTTTGATAAAAGTTCACGAAAGCGTTGCCTCTAATTCTGGTGATGTTTTCAGCGATCAGGCGCTGGCAGTGAGCTATTCATTGCTTATCACCAACCCTGATGTGCTACAAGCAACGGCGCAGAGGCTACCGGGTTTGACGGTAAATCAACTGCAAAATATAGTGAGCGATTCGCCGTTAGATAGTACTCAGCTTATTGAAGTGCGCGCGCAAGCCAACGAGCCGCAACAGGCAGCGAATGTTGCCAATACAGTCGTCAACGTATTTATTCAGCTTCAGATAGCGAAGGAAAGTACTCAGCTACAGGCCATGCTGACGGAGCTATCTATGAATATGACTGCCGCAAAGACGGATCTGGATTCTGCCCAGAGTAAATTACAAGCTTTGCAGAGTGCTCACACACCGGAAGATCGTCTTGCCTACCAGAGATCGCTGGTTGATACCTATCAGACAAACTACAATGCCTTATTAACAAACTACCGCCAGTTGCAGGATCAACAGATCCATGTCTCCGCTATACTCACCGTTGCCCAGGTAGCGGTACCGCCAGAAAAGCCTGTGAGCCCTCAGATACTGCTCAATACCATCATTGCTATGCTGCTGGGGATGCTATTAATGGTGGTCTTTGCTCTCCTGCTGGACTGGGCTGACACGTCTATTAAAACCACCGATGATGTCAGCCACCTGACAGCTTTGGAGCCGCTGGGAGGCGTCCCTCTGAGCAGAGAGGCGGCAGCGGCCACTGTAAGCGATATTCTGCTGGTGCGCGATCCGGCGGTGGATGAGGCATTTGCGGCTGTCTGGACGAACTTTGAGGCTCTGAACAGGGGGCAGCGTTTAATTATGGTGACGGGGATGCGATCAGGCTCGGGCGCTTCTTCTGTGGCGGCTCGTCTGGCCGTCTTACTGGCCCAGACCGGAAAACGCATTCTACTGGTGGACGCCAATTTGCGTCGTCCTTCGCTGCATGAAATCTTCCGTTTTCCCAATAGCCGGGGGCTGATAAATTGTCCAGGTGATGTCTACATGCTGCAGGAACAAACAGCCGCCCTCTTGCCTTCGTGGCTCAACCAGTGGAAGGCCCCAATCCCTAACTTGTGGATCTTGCCAACCGGCCCGGCAGCAGGCCATACCTCGGCCCTGCTACGTATGCCCGAGTTACGCCATTTGCTCAAGTGGCTGTTGCAGCAACCCACGACTATCGGCAACCGACAGGTGCCGCACCTGATAGATATGATTATCTTCGATGCCTCGCCTGTTGGAGAGGGCTCGGAGGCGATTTTACTGGCACCTATCACTGATGCCACCGTTCTGGTTGTCGAGGCGGGTAAGGTGCAAAGAGAACTGCTACATACCGCCAGGAACGCGCTGCAGAAAGCTGGTTCTCCTGTATTTGGCGTGGTAGTTAATCGTCAGCAAGCAAAATATCGATCATACTTCTATGTTGATCATGTTGACGGTCGCTCCATAGATTTGCACGACGGCATTGCAGCAACAAATGAATTGATGAAGCTTTCCCCAGAATTGCCGATCAGATCCTATGAGAAGCAGCAGACGCAAGCAATGCCAGCATTGTCAGAAATGCCCTCCACACCTGGGGTCTCGCTTACTCTCATAGATACTGATGTGCATAATGTGCCGGAAACTCCCCCGCTCAATTTGCGCCCTCCGGGCAACCTGCACATTCGCCTTCCCAGCCTACCCTTTGATGCTCCTCCACGCACCAGTAATCTGGGGCTGTATGGGAAGGAGGATGAAAATCATGGCGTATAGCGAATTGCGCAACAGTTTTAGTTTTTCGCTGAAAGATAAAACAGATAGAGCATATGGAAGAGTTGGTAATAGCACTCGATCTTTATGGCTATTGGCAGGAGCGAGATGGCAGACGAAGCTCTCTATCCTTTTTGGCCTGCTACTGATGCTCGTTGTGCTTGGCTGCACGATGGGGCCGTCGCCGTTGCTGGCAGTTGGGCTGCTGATAGGAATAGCTCTTTGTGTAGGGGCTTTGCTGCGTCCACGCTTTGCCATACTTATGACGTTTGCCTGCGCTGGTATGCCGTCATTGCTCCTGCCTCTCCCCGGCCATACTGCGCACCTGCTGGAGCCGCCATTGTTGTTGTGCGTTTTGATCATTCTCTTACGGCGTCCTGACCTGCGATTGCGTTTTCCTCATCTACTCGCTCTGGCCTTTGTCGCCATCTCTATCATCTCTTTTATCCATGTGCCTGAGGTGGCTGCGAATGCCTATTCGGCTGATAAGCGGTTGTTAACGCTGATTGTGGTGGTTGTCGCCTTTTTTTGTGGAACGTTCCTGGCTCGCTATATTAAAAATACCACGTCGTTCCTGATCTCCATTCTTCTGACCAATATTCCTCTCTACCTGATTGGTCTGGCGCAGTTTCTTGGGCTGCATCTGGCATCTTTCCTGGAGGCCAGTGGAGCTCAGGACCCTAAGATAGCGCAGGGGCGATTATGGGGACCATTTTCCTGGTCGTCTACTTTTGCCATCTATCTGATCAACCTCTTTGCCATTGCTTTATCTTGCTGGCTGCTTGGTACCAGCCGGCGTTACCGCCTCATAGGAATGGTAATGACGATTGCGACCGCTCTGGCAATCATCGGCTCCGGCACCCGCTCCGTGGCAATTGTTGCCTCAGGTCTGACCATTGTCACTTTCGTAATTACCCGTCGCTGCAAAACTCTCCTGATGACTATGTTGCTGTCAATTCTGGCAATTGTCTTCACCTCTGGGGCGCTGCTGCCGCGTTTTCTGCACGATCCATCCTCGATTGCCAACCGCTTTCTTCTCTGGAACGAGGCTGTCACATTGATAGTTTTGCACCCCTGGATAGGGATAGGTTTGCAGCAGTTCCGCTTCTATTACGCGCAGTTGATTGTGAGTAGCACGGCGCAGTTGAATGCACATGGCATTGTGCCGCACCAGCAATATCTGGAGTGGGGAGTGGAGAGCGGCATTTTTGCGCTTATAATTGGCACGCTGCTGTTATTCAGCATTGCTTTTGCCTGCTGGCGAGCCTATCGCAGTAGCACCTCTGACCGGCGTGTGCTCTTACTGGCCGCCTGGCTGGCAGTGGTCGCAAATATCCTGATCGGTTTCCTGGATGTACCTCTAGACCCGGTGGAAGGCGCTGTTTTTCTGTTCCTGCTGGTCGGGTTAGCCCTGGGCTGCGCCGAACGCTTGCAGAAGATATCTTCAGACAAGCTATATTCTCTTGCTTTGCCCTCCAGTTGGCGAAGGCGCAATGTGAGGGCAGGCGCTCCTACCAGCGAACAAGCCGCGGGCGAATCAGCTCTGTTACAGCTTTCGCCGTCAATACCCAGTATGCACAAAACAGGTCGCTCCGTGCTTGTCCAGCTCCTCTTATGGGGGATAACAATTCCTATTATATTTCCGGTAACGGCATTGCTGGCACGCTATCTCGGCCCGATCCAGTATGGAGAGTATAGCCTGACATTCCCCTTTTTCACGATCTTTGCTCTGCTCAGCGGTACAGGAATGGACCCGCTGATTATCCGCCTCCTGAGCCGTCAGCCACGGAGCCAATGGAGCGATATACTGAGCTATGCCGCCGGGACGCGCCTGGTCTCCACTATGATGAGTTCGGTTGCAGCCGCAGTTGTGGCCTGGATATTGCCGATCAGCACAGAGCAACGCAGCCTGTTCCTGGTGGGCTGCGGCGCGCTGCTGTTTAGCTTTTCTTTTAACGGCTTGCGTATCATCTACTCGCACGGTTTTCGCGCCGAGCAGCGTATCGAAACGCTCTCGTTGCTTGAAATGGTTAATCGCATCATTACTGCCGGGTTGACGTTGCTGATCGTGTTGTTGCGCTTACCGCTCTTCTGGAGCTATGTTCTGTTGCTATATTCGGACTTGCCCATGTTCCTATTGCAGGTCTGGCTTGCCCGCCGCCGTTTTGGTATCCGTCTACGCTTTAGCTTGCCCCGGTTTCGTGAGTATATGTCAGGTGGATTACCGATGATGGGGCATAACATGCTAACGCTTTTGTCAGGGCAGGTCGATATTTTGCTTTTGATGATGATGGTCGGGCCGCTTGACGTTGGTATTTTCGCGCTGGCCTCGCGCGTGACCGATCCTCTGATTTCGCTTGCATTGGCTTATGTCAATGGCGTATACCCGCTCCTGTGCAGGAGATTTGAGGATGGGCGCGAATCTTTTGCACGAGTGTTCCATGAAGCTACCCGGATTCTGGCTCAAATTATTATTCCTCTGGCCTTCCTGGTTTGCCTGGAGGCTAAATGGATAGTGGCTTTGCTGGGAGGGCAGCAATTTGCCGACGCGGTAGTTGCTGTGCAACTGCTAATGTGGGCAATGGTGGCGACATTCTTTAATCAACTCTGTGAACGGGCTTGCATGGCAGCCAATCTGGAGCGGCGCATACCACTGGTGACGATCACTGCCTCTCTACTCAATCTGGCGGCGAATCTGATCTTAATCCCCCGCTTGCAGGTTGCAGGAGCAGGCATAGCAGCGATAATGAGTGAATTTATCGGGCTCTGCCTGTTTACTGCGCTACTTAAAGCCCATATTAATTTATTACCAACAATTAGAATGATAGTGCTTGCTCTCGTCAGCAACCTTCCTACCCTGCTTTTTCTTTTGTGGCAGGAGAACACAACGCCTTTACTCACGCTGCCGGTCGCGTTCTTGCTGACGGTTGTCGCCTATATAGTGACCCGCACGCTCACGTTAAAAGATATAGCCATGATCTGGCATTTTCTATCGGGCCGCCGTCGCACTGCCATTAGCTATTCGCTATCTCGCGCCGTCACTATGACGGCTGCTCAAGATATTACTGCCTGTCCAACTTTTATTCTTCCACGCATCCATATATAGAAAAGGAGCAAGATTATGTGCATTACAGTTGATACGCTGATTGAGGAGAAAAAACTTTGTGAATCTGTAACTACCGTCAGCGTGATAATACCGGCCTCCCGCCTGCATAAAGCTGCGCAGGCTCTGCTGCCCCTCTGCAACCAGAGCTATCCCGGCAAAATCGAGATCATCGTTGTCGGGCCTCCGGCTGCCGTACTCGCCCACCATTGGCCGATTATTGCGGTCCATCCCGAGCCGATCTATGAACCGGGGAGAGCGCGCAATATTGGCGCGACGCAGGCAACAGGGGAGATATTGCTGTTTCTCGATGATGATATGCTCGTCACGCACGATTGGGTCGAACAGAATGTGCGTGAACTACAGCGACCCGGTATCGGCGTGGTTGGCGCTCGTATGCCGGGGCGGTCACGCTCCTTCTTTGCTCGCTGCGTCGATTTTACTAACTGCGGCTACTATCAGCATAGTTGTGGTATGGATCACCCCGTTGGAGCTGGAAGCCTGGGGATTCATCGATCACTATTTCAGATGGTTGGAGGCTTCGATGAAATACAACGTTCGGGCGAGGATATTGATCTCTGTCATCGCGTGCAAAAGCTAGGGTATCGCTCAATCTATCAACCGGATATCCTGGTGATTCACGATCATCAAAATACCACTTTGTGTACACTACTGCGCTATAACTATAAGCATGGAAGAGCGGGTGGGTTGACGACCAAAATTCAGCATCGCGATATCGGGCTAAAAAATCGCTTGCTGTGTTCCGTGCGCTATCCACTACTCTTTTTGCTGGTATTGCCTGTGATTGCTCTGTTGGCTGCCATGCAAATTATAGCGATAAATATACGCGATCACAAAAAGGTACTGCTTTATGCGCCCTTTATCGTGTTGGGGAAGCTCTCTTACGAGTTTGGCATTTTAATGCATTTATTGAAAAGCTCAGGCCCGCTACAAATTTCCGGCGTAAGACCTGTGGCAGAAGAGAAATAATGTATATAAGGGGAAGCTAATGGCTGGTAGACTGGCAATGCCGCAATATGAGTTGGAAGAGCGTAACTGGTGGCGTGAACTGCAAACCAGGATACGCAAAAAACGCTTCGCCTTTTTCAGAGAGCGTATAGCGTCACTTCCTCGTCCGCTCATTATTCTGGATGTGGGAGGAACGCAAGAATTTTGGGAGAAAATGGAGTTTCTCTGTGATGATGTAGAGGTGGTGCTATACAATCTGTTTCCGATTGTTACGACTTACCCTGGCCTGAGCAGCAAGCAGGGGGATGCAAGAGATATGCATGAGTTTGGGGATCAGGCGTTCGATGTTGTCTTCTCAAACTCGGTGATTGAACATGTCGGCTCGTATGAGCAGCAACGGCAGATGGCCGACGAAGTGCGGCGCGTCGGCAAAAAATATTGTGTACAGACGCCCAATCGCTATTTTCCAATAGAGCCGCATGTTTTGCTGCCCTTTTTTCAATTTTTACCTTTCAAGCTTCAGGTTTTTATTCTATCGCACTTCAGGAGCCCCTGGGGATGGAAGGTCACAAGCAGGCAGGAGGCTGTAAGCTACCTGCAAGGTATACGCCTGCTGACCGAAAAGGAGCTAAGGAGCCTTTTTCCCGAAGCGCAGATTTGTAAGGAGAGGTTTCTGGGCGTGACAAAGTCTTTTCTTGTTTACTATGGAGGGTCATGACGTGCTACTTTTGAAAAAGGCGTGCCAGCTCTCTCACGCGTGCTTCCTGTCCCCATAGCGCGAGCATGTGCTCATAAAGAGCATATACCTCGCCGAAGATGAGATCGCTATTAATGGCCTGCGCGGCCTTCACGGTGGCTTCAAGATAAATGCAGCTCTGGATCATATTGCCGAGGATGAGCGCGGTATACGTTTTGTGCTTCAGGAATTCCGTGCGCACACGTTCAGGGGGCTTTGGCTTCATATCGTCGATCTGAGCCAGCGCTTCCCAGGCGTTTTTAGGCCGACCCAGACGCAGAAAGACCAGCCCTTCATAGAGGAAGAGCATGGAATGATCGCACTGCGCGTAGGAGGCGCAGGGGTCGTTTTCGGGTTTATCCGGGAAGAGCGCAAATGCCAGTTGCAGGAAGTTGATCGCCTCTTGTTTTCGACCCATTGACGCCTGGATCTCGCTCAAGCCCGCGAAAACCCAACTATGCAATACAGGCGAGAGGGTCTCCCTGGCAGAGATAGCTCGCCTGAGCGCATCATTGTAGGCATGTAAGGCGGCTCCTACACGCTTGCAAGCGGAGAAGATTGAGGCCAGACGGATCTGCGAGGCAATATAAAGATTTGCGTCTTTTGCAAGCTGGCTATAGACAAGCGCTTGCGTGCCATTGAGTTGAGCGGCGACAAAGTCTCCTCGCTGCATTGCCAGCAGCGCGCTGAGTTGGTAGGCTTGCGCCATGAGACGAGCCGCTGGCTGCTGATCTGGCCCTGGCTGGAGCGTCGGTTTGTTCAGATTTGTCAGATAAACTGGCAGTAGTTGCGTCAGTTCTTCCTGTCCCCCCATCATATAGAGTTGCCAGCAAGAAGCGAGGCCCATCGCCCACAAGGTGAGCGCCTCCGATGGATCAAGCTGCTCCTGGTCCAAAGAGGGGATATTTGTCGAAGCGATTCTCTTGCTCCTCGCTCCTGCATTATGCTCTGGCGCTTTCTTGTCGGCAAGATCCGCGAATCCCAATTCTGCGGGGGACATCCCAAAGACTCTGCAGAGTGCGTTGAGTGAGGAGTGGCGCGGCGTTTGCATGCCAGCTTCCCAGCGAATGTAGGTGTCACGACTAACCCCGACCTGACCACTTACAAATTCAGCCGTCCAGCTTTTTCTGAGCCGGGCTGATTTCAATAACGCATTGTGTTTCCTCATGCCTACCTCACTTTATACACTTTTCGATGTTATAAAGCCTGTGAAGAGGTAAGTCAAGTAGAAAAAGGATTAAAATTATGGCATATGAGGAAATGATGATAGAAAGGTATAAAACGATACGAGTAAAATATGTTTTTGATCAACTCTATGTTATAGTAGTAGCAAAGAAACATCGCAGAGGGGTAGAAAAGCAGGAACAGGACCCTACGTCAAAAACGTCCCATCCCTGCTCGTATCTTTGCAGCTATGCCAGCAATTCTGCTTCACTTAGCGGACCTAAGGTTGTAAGTACCTGCTTTTCGCGGATGGGGAAATGATGGAGCGCACGCATTACGTCTTCTTTCGTCACTTTTTCGATGCGTTCAATCTCTTCTTCGATGCTAACCAGGCGTCCTTCCGTCACCCAATCACTGGCGAGTGAGCGCATGCGCGAAAACGTTGATTCACTGCTCAGCACGAGCCCGCTGATCCACTTGTCTTTAGCGCGGCGCAGTTCATCATCATATACTCCATCCTCCAGCAGGCTATCCAATTCGGCACGGAGCAGTTTGAGCACACGGGGGGCATCCTGCGGCCTTGAATTGGCTTCCATCAGCATAACTCCGGTGCCTTCCATAGCCCAGAGTCCCGCGCTGGCGGATTCGGCCAGCCCGCGCTGGTGAATATTCCAGTAAAGGCGCGAGCCATCGTTATCGCCGAGAATGCTATTGCCGAGAATGGCAGCATAGTAATTTGGATGTTTGATATCAACGGCGGGCATGCCGATAATCATGATCTGCTGTTTGAGCTTCTGGTCAACGATGATGTTATTAATCGCACTGGCAGGCTCGTAATGGCTGACGTCTCGCCCGGCATTCCCTGTACGCCAGTCGCCTGCAAGCCGCTCCGCCAGTTGCACAATATGATCCCAGTCGAATTTGCCCGCAACGGCCAGAATCATGTTGTTGGCAGCGTAGCGGCGCTGCCAGTAGTTGCGCATCTGCTCAATATGCATCTCTCGAATGCTTGTGCGCGACCCTAGCACATCATGTCCCAGTGGATGATCGCCGAAATAGGTTTGCATCAGGCGACGATAGGTGATGTTGTAGGGTTGATCTTCGGAGCGCGCAATCTCGTTAATGATGACCTCTTTTTCCGTTTCGAAGTCGCTCTCTGCCAGGCGCGGATGCATCATGTCGCTCAATAATTCGACTGCGCGATCCAGATACTCGCCAAGTACGCGAGCAAAATAGACGGTGGATTCATGCGAGGTGAAAGCGTTGAGTTCGGCCCCGATTTTGTTGAAGGCGAGCGTGATCTCTTGCCAGTCCAGGTTCTGGGTCCCTTTAAAAACCATATGTTCCAGGAAGTGAGAAACCCCCGCTATGGCGGGATCTGGTTCGTCGCGTGAGCCTGTGCGTACATAATATGAAACAGCCACCGATTCGAAGTCGGGCATTGGCTGACCTACAATCTGCAAGCCGTTTTTAAGTGTATGCGTATAAAACACAGTGCCATTGGCTGTGGTTTCTGTCATAAATTGCTCCTTTGGTGCGTGAGGCATCAACGACCTGTTCAGTATTGTTTACAGGCGTGGCGTTTATAGTTAGCATCATAGCCCTGGCGTGTGGATGTTGTCAAATCTGAAGATATTCAACGCAGGTTGAATATAGTACAGGCGTGTGATATGCTACTTGATACTATGTGCTACCGGATGCTTGCGGCTAAGATACGAGGAGCTATCCATGTCTACCTCTGTTTGGGGTAATTCTGGCTCGGATCATAACAAAGTCTACTCACCATCATTGCTCAAACTGCTATTAAAGCAGATGATGGAACGATTCACTGCTCATGGAGCGTGCATCGCCCTCTACGATGAGGGGGTCAGCCAAATGCGCATCGCTCTGCATGTGCGTTTGCGTAATGCAACTCAAGCAGCCTTACCATCTCATACGCCTCTGGGGATCAAAAACTTTCGGCTCCCCGGACGATGGACTGTCCCTCTGGAAGAGGATACTGCGTCCCCAACGCCGTCCGCAGCAGGCCGAGAGCCGTATAATACGCGCTCAACGTTTGATCTGGAAGAAGTCTCCCCGCAGCAGTGCGAACTTTTTGCGGTTGGCTCCGCGTGCCCCTTTGGTCAGGGGTTGATCGGCCATACCTGGGCCAGCAATGAAGCTTTTATAGTAAGTCAGGAAGAATACCTCAATATCTACTTGCAGGGCCACTCCTTTCAGGCAGATGTTGTGCCCATGACCTATCTCAGCGTGCCGATCCGGGAGGCTACGCTGACAGATGAAATACATAGCAGAGCTACGAAGTTGAGTATGCTGGGGGTCGTTGTGCTCTATCAGGCAGCTCCTGCTGGCAAAGCAACGTTCCAACCGAAGCAGTGTGCTCAGGCAAGCCAGTACGCCGAGCGCGTTGCCCTTTATTTGCAAAACGAGCGTTTGCGTTATTCAAAGAGCCGGACCAGCGAGTACCTCCAGTTGTTGCAGGAGATCAGTACCGCCTTTCCAACCTCAGTGAAATTGTCAAATCTGGTGGAAAATATCTACCAGTTTGCTGCGCAGGTCGTAGATGTTTCTTCGATGTTGCTGACCCTCTATGACCGCGACACTGAGAGGATCTATGATGTTTTTGCTATCTGGCACGGAGCGCGCATCGAGGGTCTGACCGAGCAGCCGGTAGTGGCGTTGAAGGAGGATCGGCCCTTATGGTGGCAGGTGACGCAAAAAGAAAAGCATACGCTCCATTTCTCTCCGGCCCAGGATCCGCAGCAGGCCAATCTGTACTACGAGCTCCTCAATGGCGTCTGGGGCGATCAACGGCAGGCCGAGTCGTTTCTTCTCCTCCCCATGAAGATGTTTAATCGCGTGATTGGTTCTCTTTCGCTATCCAGTAAGCGCCCCAATGCCTATCATTCTGAGGAGATCCAGGTGCTGGAGACGATGGTGCAGATCGTCACGGTCAGTATTGAGAATGCGAAGCTGTACGAACGAGATCGCTATCTGCTCAAGGAGGCGAGGCAGCGCGAGGAGCAACTGGCAGCCGTGAATAGCGCGCTCCAGTCCATCAGCTCGGTATTGGATATGACCGAGTTGCTTAACAACCTGGTCGAGTCGGTGGCAATGGTGATAAAGGTGAATATGTGCGTGTTCTTTCAGCTCTCACCCACCAAAGAAGAACTGGTCGCACACGCCCTTTACGCGCCGAGCAGCGTCAATATGATGGACGATGGCAGCGGCTTGCCTGAGGTCGAGCCGCCAGGGGGTAAAGGGGGGCATGCTGAACTGATAAAAACGATTCGTCTCCCATTTAAAAGAACGTTTCTGGAGCAACTGGTGCAGGAGGGCTTCTTCTATCTCGATGCCGCTAAATTGGATGAGCTGGCTCAGAACAGTGAAGAGGGAGGGGCGATCTTTCTGGAAGAACTGCACGCTCGGCGTATGTTGATGATTCCCATGACCTCCCAGGCGGCCTTAGTTGGTATCCTCGCTGTACCCACGCCGACAGAGAGCCGTATTTTCCGACCTAAAGAGATTGGCACCCTGCTGGCTATTTGCGCTCAGGCAACAAGCGCCATTCGCAACGCGCAACTTTTTGAGGAGAAACAGGAAGCGTATGCAGAGCTCCAACGCCTCGATAAGCTCAAAGATGAATTCCTGGTCACAGCCTCCCACGAGCTACGCACCCCTCTCAGTGCAATTAGTGGATATTCGACGCTTTTGAAGCGCCAGAGCGCGCGTGTATCCCCACAGAATGTTTCGCGCTATGCTGGCAAGATTGCCAGCGCGGCCCAACAGCTTATCGATCTGGTTTCAAGCATGACCGAGGCGGCGAATATCAGCGCGGTGGAGAAAAATCTAGAGCTCCAGATTGAGCCTGTGCAGGTGCTTGCCGCTGCCGAGATGGCGGCCACTATGATTGCATTCAGCGCCCGGCAGGAGATAACACTTCAGATTGATCCCCAGCTCTGGATCAAAGGCGATGGGCCACGCATTCGCCAGGTGCTGGCAAATTTGCTTGAGAATGCCACAAAGTATTCTCCGCAGGAGAGCCATATTCAGATTACCGCCCTCGCGACGACGCTCGCTCAGGTTGCGTCTCTGATGCCGGAGGGCCAGATCGATCATGAAGAGCTGATTGAGCAAGGGGCTATGCCGGTGGTACTGGTGCGGGTATTAGACCAGGGCGAGGGTATCTTGCAGGAAGATAGAGAGAGGATCTTTGAGAAGTTTGTGCGCGCCACACGCTCACTCACCACGCCTGTGCGCGGCTCCGGGCTCGGACTGTATATCTGTCGCCGCTACGTTGAAGCGATGGGCGGCAAACTCTGGTTGGAGCATACCGTTCCCAATGAAGGTTCGGTATTTAGCTTTTATCTGCCACTCGTCGAGCCTCCCGTGACTGCGGAAGAACAGGACAATAACGCATATCAGACCTCATAGGATGTTTGCGCTGCCAACAGTGGGTTTTAGAAACTCGACACCCTACAAGCAAACCTTGTAGGGTGTCTTTTCCCTTAGCTTAGATAAAAACCCTCGTCCGGTTTATACCTTGAAACCGCCCAGGTTGCCCATACTTCCCAGCTCTTTTTGTAACTCTTGTGAAGAGTTGAATGTTTTATCGGGGAGACGCTCAAGGACGCTCACTATCTGGTTGTTCGCTCCCATTTGCTTCGCCTGGCGAACCAGGTCAGCTTTGCCAATTGGAAATGGTATTTTGTTGAGCAACTGGCTAATCTGTCCAGAATTGATACTCATCGTGTTACCTTTCTTGCTGCATAGCTGTTCGCTACGCATTATCAATTAGGTACCATCCCTGGCGGTCAACAATCCTACTACCATTGTACACCTCCCACCATCCTTTTCTACCATCAATGATGTGGGTTGTTGCGTCAGTTCAGCCTGTTGCCCCTGATCTAAAATAATGCTTCGTCCGTCAATAGCGAAGGATCGAGGCGAACGATTTCTTCTCGGTAGGTAGAGTCGCCCATTGCTAAATGGGCATCAAAGTCCAGACGAGCTTGCTCTTTGTTGCCAAGTTGAAAGTAGCATACGCCGCGCTGGTAAAGGATATCTTGCATATCCGTTCTGTCCAGGGCCAGAGCTTGATTGTAATCATCAATGGCTTGTTGCCACTGTTCTCTGGCCTGATAAGCCAGACCACGATTATAGAGCACGGTTGCATTTTGAGCCAGCTCCAGAGCATGAGTCAGATCGGTGATGGCTGCCTTGATATTGCCTTGTTCGAAAAAAAGTACTGCTCGATTGGTCCAGGCGGCCACAAGGGATGGATCATGCTCTAAGGCTGCGGTAAAGGCTTGTTGGGCCTCTTCTGAGCGTTCTTCTGCCATCGCGATCAGGCCGAGGGTAGAGAGAAGCTGAGCATTGTCAGGGCGGAGTGTGAGCCCATGTGCTACATCACGCCGGGCTGCCTCTAACTCACCTCGCTCATAAAGCATACTGGCGCGGTTGATGAGCGCATCGACATAATCGGGGTCCAGTTCCAACACATAATTGTAATCAGCCAGAGCTTCTTCGTCGCGACCCAGAGCTGAGAGTACTCCTGCGCGGTTATAGTAGGCTTCGGGGTATGGTGGACTGTAGCGGATCGCATTTTCGTAGTCGGCCAGAGCTTCTTGATTACGATTCAGGCGACGGTAGAGATTGCCGCGGTCAAAATAATATTCGCTGTAGTGAGGATCTTGTTCAATGACTGTGGTATAGTCGGTTAGAGCCTCTTCAATTTTGCCCATACCGGCATAAACCTGGGCACGATTGTAGAGCAGGACGGAACGGTGCAGCATATGCTCTCCTGGCTCCAGTTCGCGATTCAGGCGCTCCAGCCCATTTGTGACAAGCTGCAACGCTTTTTCAGCATGACCCAGGTGCATTTCGATTAGAGCCAGCCCGTTCTGGTTAAAGACGGTTTGGAATGAGCGCCTCCCAGGATTAGGAAGAAGCTCAGCTATGGCGATGGCCTGATTGATCCATGCTTTCGCCAGCGTATGGTTACGGCGCTCTTCAGTATGGTGCCTTGTATAGAGCATCGCCGTCGCGTATGCCGCCTGCATGTGAATAGAGGCGCTGGTGCTGAAGGCTCGGGCTTCGTTATAAAGCTCCTCGGCCTCTTCTGGACGCCCCAGAGCAGCCAGAGAAGTGGTGTTTTTCGTGGTAAAAGCCCAGTAGTATTCGATTTGCTTTTCCCAATCAACGATCTTGCGCCCACGATATCCCAGATCGACAGTAGCTTCGTAGTAGCCCATATTGATGCAGTAGTCGAGAGCTACTTGCAATGCTTTGGCTCCGCGTTGTGCGGGAGCATGTCCGCGTTCGCAATGATAGGGGATGGCTCCTAGCTTGAGCGACCATTGTTCCAGCTTTTCCAGTTCGTCCGCCTGGGTATCATGCATGGCTTGACGTGTCGCCGTATCAAGCAGGCGGTAGGCAATAATTTCTAGCAACGAATCGCTAGTGCAGTTAGATTTGATATAAGCCTGCGCCAGTGCTTTTTGCATTTCTGGCGTTAATTGCTCAACGAGTCTCTGCATGCCCTCTTCAAACGAAGAGCCTTCAGGATGCAGGCCGGTAAGTTCAGCAGTGAGTGTTCTTAATGGCTCCCATTCCCCTTGCCAGCCCGCGCTATGCTGCACCAGCCATTCCTTCCACTCCGACGGGATGGACCAGTTCTGCAATTGTTGCTGGCATTCTTCCTTTGAAGGAGGCTTTAGTCGTACATGATGTGCATAACTGGAGAGTGCAGGCGTGATAGTTTGTGGCAAGGTGTCCTGGGTGGTGCCAACTGTTACAGTAATATGCTGCGCATCGGCTCGCCGGAGCAGCACGCCGATGAATTCCTGGTCAAGAACATCGGCGGTATGAACATTTTCAAAAAAAATAGCTAAGTGGTGATAGATTCCCCGCAAGATACAGCCTTTGAGGAAATCAATCAGGCCGTGAGCCAGGCGCAAGGTTCTCAGACGAGAGTAAAAGCGTGTGCGTTCCTCGGGTACGGCCAGAGAGGTCAAGGTTTCCATTGAGACGGAAAGTAAAGATTTGAGCTCTGGCGCTATAGAAAGGATTTCGACCGCATGGGCGTTGGCGAGGTCGGGATGCTGGGAATGGACGGCGGGCACTAATCGCCTGAGGAGTTCTCCCACGCCGGTATAAGGGCCGCGATGGTTGCGGTGGCAATCGACAACGAATGTGGCGTCTGTCTGGCCCAGAGACTCTTCCCCAAAAGCGATGCGGTCACCGTGATAGGGCGCGGTAATCCAGCTATGTTGGAATTTAACTTGCATTAGCGGCATCCTTTCTATGCATCTTCGTATGGATAAGAAACCTTACCTTGCCGGGTTATCCGCCATAGATGAAGAAGGAACTTCACTTTCCATAGCGGAGGAGGAATGGTCGCTGTTCTCTTTCGCTCGTCGGCTCCGATGTTGGCGTATAGCAATATAAGCCACGAGCGCCAATTGTACACCATTGAGCGTCAGGAAAATGCAGGAGTCCCAGAAATCCGGGCTCAGTGGAGAACGCGAGACGAGATGTAGCGCGACCCCAGAGAGGGAGCGAATCGTGATCGGTAGACCAAGCAGGAGGAAAGTCAGAATGCTGAAGAGGTATCCAAGAGAGAAAATAGGTGCATACCAGCGGGCAATCTGGCGATCTTGCGGGTACCATAACTCCTCATCTTCCAGTTTGTCAGGGCGACCGATGAGGCGGTAGAAGCGATTGAGCAGATAGCGCCTGGTCGTCTGCTGAAGGTCAATGCAGCGAAATGCGTTGGTGATGACATAATAGATGTCTGTCTGGAGGTAGAAGTAAAACTGCCAGATGAGGCGTAGCGTAGTAGTAAAAGCCAGAGCCAGGCAGAAGGCGGGAAACGAATAGGGCGCGGAAGGGGTATAAGCAAAGCTAGCTCCAATGGTGAACAGTGAAATCCAGAGCACATCGGCAAGCATCCCGGCCAGAAAAGGTAAATAACGAGCGCGGCGCGGCACGCTCCATAATCCGGTCAGGTATGTCTCGAAGACGAGAAAATAGAGGCGACGGCCTATTCCCATGCGAGAAGGAATACCGAGTCGCTGACCAGCCATCATATGGAAAAACTCATGAAAAAGAATGCCTGGAAATTGAGCGAGGAAGAGCGCCAGTTCTATGACCGTGAAATAGGGGGAGAAGAAGATATGATTATAGGATATACGCAGATAAGGGAAGCGTAACATCAAATATCCACAATATCCGATAATCAGGATGTAGATGATCCAGGCGACCGGAGAGAACATCGCTCTCCCCAACCATTGCAAGGAAACAGGTTTGGCAGGCACGTACGGCGTTGCGGTATCCGCTCCCTCCCGTACAAACTGGAGGTCTCTGAGCGTTTCCATGAAGTCATCGATATCAAGCGGCTCACCGTACTGCTGCTCGTACCATGCCGCCGCTTCCTGGGGCGATAAACCTGCCTGTATCTTTTTAAGCAGTTCAGCTCCATCCTCTGGAAAGGTAGCAAAGCTGTCAATGTCGAGTCGCCCAATTACAACGTCGGGTCCATCGGGAACAAAGGTCAACGGATAAAATTCCAGCACGGAACTGCTGCTCATATCTGTCCCCCAAACTTTCCCAGGCAAAATAAATATGCTGTGACATTTCAATCAATTGGAAGAAGAGAGGCAGTCTGCTTGCAGTATGACCAGACTGCCTCTCCAGGCTATAGGGTGCCTACCCTGGTTAGACGACAATAATGGGGCAGGCCGACGGATCGCCGTAAAGCGGCGTTGCACTGCTGGTAAGTTTGACAGCCTCGGTCTTGCGGATGACAATTTTCTTCATTGAAATTCTCCTTTGCCTGCTAAGGCGATAACAAAAACAGCGAAATACAATGAGCTTTTCAAGTTCGAATTGCTCATTATGTATTTACTACTCAGTAGTATAATAATGGTAATACTAACTGTCAAGAGTAATTGTATTTATTTCACGATCAATAAAGAAATAGAAACTTATAATGTTTGATTATTAGATGAAAAATGGCATAGGGGATTTAACTTACAATATATAGCACATACTGCAAGCTTGAGGATGCGATAACATTTAGTGCGATGCTAGTAGCAGCAACTACCCCCTATAGATGCTGCTGACCGCCGGGAATAGTTTTTCTGATGAAACTGGTCGTTATACATGACCGACATGCTGCCAGAAGGTAAGCGAGCGCAGTTCTGTACATGGCTGGCATGACCATGATTTCGCTTTTACCTTCACTCGGTATTTTGCGCTTGACGAGCGTTTTCTACTACGATGATCTTCTGCTGTCTAAGAAATACTTCACATGTTACCGTTTAAAGTATAGCCAAGCGGAAAAAAAATTGTCAAGCGTAATAAGCTGCTTTGTGCTAAAAAAGAATTAAAAAATAACTGGCACTCTATATTTTCGCTATCAAAGGATGTATCGCCGATAAATAAAATATCCGTAAAGCCAGTTTAGAAAAGGCTCTACGGACATGCCAAAAACAAAAAATGCCAAGGGACGGAATCGAACCGACGACACCAGCATTTTCAGTGCTGTGCTCTACCAACTGAGCTACCTTGGCGCGTTTACCGGCCTACTATAACACGTCTTTTCACCAACGTCAATACCTTACTCTAACCAAAATAAATTCTTTCCCCATGACTCTCGTTTCTTGAGGATAGCTATTTATTGCTATGTGTCACTATATTTCAAATTGTTTCATTACACTATTACGTGGCTAATGTATAGCTAGCTAAAGAATGTTGGGGCTGACCATAGCAGGCAGAGATACAGTAATGCGGCAGTACGGACGACATGATATATCAATGACTCTAGCCTGCATCGTTGCGTTGATTGTTTTCTTATTCTCAAGGAAGAGGTTTGGCTGCTATGTATGGTAACCAGCAAAAGGAGTTGTATGTTCGGTACCGCTGTATGACGAACGTTGTAGTGAGGCATGTTGTTGTAGCGTTTCTTTTAGGGTTGGCCTTATGGGCCACTGCTGTCGGCTCCAATCCTTCAAGGGCCTTTGCCCAATCCCTCTGCTCTCCATTGGAGCAAGCAACTACGCAGCAGATGTGTACCCCTGTGAGCAATGGTGCTGCTAGTCAGAATGCTGTCACGAACTGGGGCAATAGATTCCCCTATGGGCAGTGTACCTGGTGGGCTAATGAGCGCTACCATCAATTACAGGGAGTCTATGTTCCCTGGGGAGGTAATGCCTGGCAGTGGCGCGCAGGTGCATACGCCCACGGTTGGCACGTTTCTAGCTGGCCTACAGTGGGAGCCATCGTCGTGCTACAGCCGTGGGTGCAGGGGGCCGGCGGGCTTGGACACGTCGCGGTCGTCGAACGCGTGCTCAGCAATGGTCACGCGATTTCCAGCAACATGAATTGGGGACTGCGACGCTGGCAGGTGACCTATGTGGAGTTCGCTCCCGGCTATGGCGTATCGTTTGTGAGGGCGTAGTTAAGGACATCCTGTAGACGATATGTCCTCATTGTGGGACATTATTTCCTGGAAGGAGGATAAACATACTTTATCCTCCTTGCTTTTTGTACATCAGGCAGGCGTTTCTTGCCTGACTGTTACGAATTTGACGGTATGGCGCTGATCGTCGGGCTGGCGGTTTCTTCATATTTATCATCCTTCATTTCTAATAAGGGATGAGTGATAAACCATGCCTGGCTATCAAAAAGTGGCGTTCCTGGCAAGGGGGCCACGGGTCTGTATGTTCCGTCAGGCTGTAGTTCCTGAGCATTGACGGTATCTGCCTGCATCGGCTCAATCATACGTTTAAGGATAGCCTCGCGTAACAGGGGAGAATCGATGGGGAAAAGCGTCTCTACGCGTGTATTGAGGTTGCGCTGCATCATATCGGCGCTGCCCAGGTAAATCTCCTCAGCGCCGTTGTTATGGAAATAATAGACCCGGCTATGCTCCAAAAAGCGTCCAACGATACTGCGAACGCAAATATGCTCGCTGGTGCCGGGAATACCGGGGCGCAAGCTGCAAACGCCGCGCACGATCAATTCTATGCGGACCCCGGCCTGTGAGGCGCGATAGAGCAAGGCCACGATCTCCGGGTCGGTGAGGGCATTGATCTTGAAAATGAGATGTCCATTGCCGTACTGCTCCTGTAGCCAGATCTCGCGCTCAATCCGCTCAACGATCCCACGTCGCAGCCCTACAGGCGCTACCAGTAACTTGCGGTAGGTCGTCTGGCGCGAATAGCCGGTAAGGGAATTGAAAAGCGCCGTGGCATCGGCTCCAATATCAGGCTGGCAGGTGATCAAGCACAGGTCTTCATATATTTTTGCCGTGGTCGCATTGTAATTGCCGGTGCCCAGGTGTACATAGCGATGCAGGCCGTCAGCCTCTCTCCGTACCACCAGCGCGACCTTTGCATGCGTCTTCAGGCCAATCAGGCCGTAGACAACGTGTACCCCCGCCTTTTCTAACTCCCTGGCCCATCCAATATTATTCGCTTCATCGAAGCGGGCTTTTAGTTCGACCAGGACCGCGACCTGCTTGCCGTTCTCCACAGCTTGCAGTAAAGAGTTGACCACCGGCGCGTTCGTCCCCACGCGGTACAGCGTTTGTTTGATTGCCAGCACCTGGGGATCTTCGGCGGCGGCGCGAATAAAATCGACCACGCTATTAAAGCTGTCATAGGGATGGTGCAGCAAGATATCGTGCTTCTGGATGACGGAGAATATATCGCTGCCCTTTGCCAGGAAAGGGGGAACGCGTGGTACGAAAGGCGGATCTTTGAGCTCAGGACGAGCGATTTCGTGCAGCTCTATCACGTCGCCCATGCCGAGCGGGCCATCTATCACAGTGAGATCGTTGGTGGTAATCTCCAGATTTTCCAGTAAGAGGTGGCGGATACGGGGAGGCATGGAGGGATTAACGGTGAGATCGACCACCAGGCCAAAGCGGCGTTCGCGTACTTCTTGTTCGATATATTCCAGCAGATCGGAGGCGTCGTCCTCTTGCAACTCGATATCGGCGTCGCGCAGGACGCGGAATGGATAGGACTCCCACACATCGAAGCCAGGGAAGAGCATGCTCAAATTGGCCGCGATAACCTGTTCAATCCAGACGAACGCGAAGACTTCCAACTCTCCGGCCTGCTCTGAAGCAACCGGCACGCGAACAAAACGAGGCAGGGCGGGAGGAACCTTGAGGCGGGCAAAGCGTTCGCCATGACTATCGCTGATCACCACCGCCAGATTCAGGCTGCGGTTAGAGATGTGCGGAAAAGGGTGGCCGGGATCGACCGCCAGAGGCGTCAGCACCGGCAGAACCTCGTTTTCGAAGTAGCTGCGCATGGTTTCGCGCTGGTGGCTGTCGAGTTGTTCGTAATCGAGGATATAGATATGCTGTTCCGCCAGCAGGGGTAAGAGCTGATTGCGCCAGTAGCGCCGTACCTCCTGCACCAGGGGGGCCAGCGATTGCCGCACCTCCGCCAGTTGTTGCTCCGCGGTTCTTCCGTCTGGGCTGCGCACCGGCGTGCCCGCCGCGATCTGATCCTTCAAGCCTGCTAGCCGGATCATAATGAATTCGTCGAGGTTGGTCTCGAAGATAGAGATAAATTTTACACGCTCCAGCAGCGGATGGCGACTGGATTGCGCCTCCTCAAACACACGACGGTTGAACTCGATCCAGCTCAACTCGCGATTCATATAGAGCTGAGTTTGTACGGGCTCAAGCGGCATTTTATTATCCATCATGCGCGCAATCCCCGGGTTGTCTCGGCTTTAACATCATATGCTTCTCTATCATCCTTTTTAGGACAGGCAGTGTTATACACCATGCTGATCTGGGAAGAGATCACGGGTGTTCCGTGGTTATAGAAAGTATAGCCCTTATGAAGCGTAGATGGCAAGGAGGCAAAGAAGTTGCAGCGATGGAAATCCAGCTTTTGCCGGGGGAGAAATGGGCTATCATAGCCAGAATGTGCAGGGGGCTAAATTCGTCTTGACAGCAGGTAAGTCGCTGATGTATTATCCACAAGTGGGGATATCATTCCTACTCTTTGGGAAGTACGGGCGGTTGCTGAAATTGGTAGACAGGACAGACTTAGGATCTGTTGGTGATGAACCGTGAGAGTTCGAGTCTCTCACCGCCCATTGTTTCGGTGGAGGCGCGGTTAAGCGGGAGTGGCTCAGTGGTAGAGCATCTCCTTGCCAAGGAGAAAGTCGCGGGTTCGATCCCCGTCTCCCGCTCCAAGTTGTCTGAACAGTGTATTTTGTCATGTTCAACGCCATCTCAGGATGGAACTTTGCGCTCTGAAAGGACAGGCAAGTCCCGGCTTTAATTATGGCAAAAGCAGAAATAGATTGCAGTAAAAACAACTGTTGGAGGAAATGTGAAGGTCTCGGTTGAAAAATTGCCAACGAGTGAGGCGGTGCTTGACATAGAAATCTCGTGGGACGAGATGGAGAAAGCCTCAGATAAGGCATATCGCAAATTAGTGCAAAAGGTCGATATACAGGGCTTCCGTCGTGGGAAGGCTCCTCGCTCGCTATTGGAGCGCAGGCTTGGCAAAGAGTATATTTATCAGGAAGGTCTGGATGATCTCATCACAGAGGCATATCGCACGGCGCTAAAAGAGCATGAGCTGACCCCCATTACACAGCCCAAACTGGACGCGCCCGTCTTTGAGATGGGGCAACCCTATCACTTTAGCATGACGGTACCCGTAGTCACCCCTGTCACGCTGGGCGATTATAGCTCGCTGCACTTTGACCGTGAAGAGGCCAGCGTGACCTCTGAAGAGGTAGACAAGGAACTGGAGTCGTTGCGCAATCGTTTCGCGGAATGGGAAGTGGTGGAGCGACCAGCCGCCTATGGCGACCGCGTGACCGTCGATTTAAAACTGACCTCGGGAGATGAGAGTATCTCCGATCTCAAAGACAATCCCTTTGAATTGACGCAGGAGCGTTACGGGCTTTTCGCCGGCATGGACGAGCAGGTTGTGGGCATGCCGGTTGGTGAAACAAAATCCTTCACGACCACTATTCCTACCGATTATGGCAATGAGAAGTTGGCGGGCAAGCAGGCTGACTATACAGTAACGCTGCATAAGGTAGAAGAGAAACACCTTCCTGAACTGGACGATGCTTTGGCTGAGAAGGTTTCTAACGGTGAAGTCAAGACCTTTGAGGACCTCAGTAAAGTCATCAGTGATAACATTCTTGAGAATAAGAAGCGCCGCATTCGCGATGCGCTGCGTGATCAAGTACTTAATGCCGTGATAGAGCAGTCCGAATTTACCTTGCATCCTCTGCTCGTTGATGAAGAAGTAGAGGACATGGTGCATCAATTCTCGCACATGTTGGAACAGCAGCGCCTCTCGATGGATCAATACCTGATGATGATGCGTAAAAACCTTGACGAGTATAAGCAGGAGATGCGACCCGACGCGGAGAATCGCATCAAGCGCCAGCTCGTGCTTGACGAAGTGGCCCGCCGTGAGGATATTGGCATTGGGGTAGAAGAGATAGAGGCGCTCTATCAAGCATACGCCCAGGCCGGGCAGGCCCTTCCACAGACGCCGGAGCAGATACAGGCGCTTGCCATTAGCTATCGCCGCGAGAAAGCCCTGACTCGTCTGGTGGAGCTAACGACGCCGCCCGATCCCGATCTGGTGAGTGAAGATGAGGCTGCGACTGCCAATGCCCAGGAGGCGGCGCTTGCCGGTGAAACCGTTTTGACTGATACTCATAATGAAAGTGTTGAGACAGAGGAATCTGCAACAGCGACATCTCTTCCTTCCGATAGAGTGGAAACGGAGAAGGTAGAGTAAAGACGATGCGACTACCGGAAGTAATGTTGCGCTTGCAGGAAAGGTGACAGACGTGGCAAACTCAAAAAATATGCGTACGACTTATCGCTGCTCTTTCTGCGGCAAAAGTCAGGATCAGGTGCAGCGGTTGATTGCAGGGCCGGCGGGGGTGTACATCTGCGACGAGTGCATTGACCTCTGCCGCGAAATCATTGAGGAGGAGCAAGCAACTGTCGCCAAGCCACGCTTGCAAACAGGGAAGATACCAGCACCTAAGAAGATCTATGAGCAGCTCAGTAACTACGTCATCGGGCAGGATCGAGCGAAGAAGACGCTGGCGGTAGCGGTATACAACCATTACAAACGCATCAATGTGGGGATGCAGATCGACGATGTCGAGCTAGGCAAGAGTAATATTCTGATGATCGGGCCTACCGGTTGCGGTAAAACGCTGCTGGCCCAGACCCTGGCGAAAGTTCTGGATGTGCCTTTTTGTATCGCCGATGCCACCGCGCTAACGGAGGCGGGCTATGTGGGCGAGGATGTTGAAAACATCCTTTTGAGACTTATCCAAACGGCAGATTTCGATGTGGCGCGCGCTGAGCGTGGCATTGTCTATATTGACGAAATTGACAAGATTGCTCGCAAGTCTGATAACCCCTCGATTACGCGCGATGTCTCCGGCGAAGGGGTGCAGCAGGCATTACTCAAAATTATTGAAGGTACTGTCGCCAACGTTCCCCCTCAGGGCGGACGTAAACATCCGCATCAGGACTTTATCCAGATTAACACAGCGAATATTCTGTTTATTTGTGGCGGAGCGTTTGAAGGGCTGGATAAGATTGTCGAGCGGCGGCTGGGAAGCAACAAATCTATGGGCTTCCGCAGCAATGCAACGACCGAGACCACCGAGACAAAGAGTGAATCGGTGCTGACCCAACTGATCGCCGATGATCTGCTGAAGTATGGGCTCATCCCGGAATTCGTTGGTCGTATGCCCGTGGTGGTATCGCTGGACAATCTTGATAGGGATGCGCTGATCCGCATTCTGACCGAGCCCAAAAATGCTGTTATCAAGCAATACCAGAAATCATTCCAGCTTGATCGTGTCGAGCTGGTCTTTACCAACGACGCCCTTGAAGCGGCTGCCGATAGCGCCTTAAAGCAGCGCACTGGCGCCAGAGGGCTGCGTACCATTATCGAGGATGTTTTGCTCGACGTGATGTATGAGATTCCATCGCGAGCGGATGTGAAGAGAGTCGTGATTGACGGAGATGTAATCACCTCACGCCACAAACCGATGCTCGTCACGCGTGGTGAACGAGCAAACGCCTATTCTGAAAATGAGTCTGCCTAGTGCAGGCTCATCCCATTTAACAGTGCAGTGCTTGAGTTACCCTGGGTGACAGGGCAGGAGAGACAGGCTGGAACCAATGAGTGAACAAGAACGCCAGGATGTCGTGCAGGATACGCAGGACGCGTACCCTCTTGTGGCGTTGAAGAACATCGTTGCGTTTCCTCATAACCGGCATGCTCTGGTTTTTGCTCGTGAGAAGACTGTGCGCGCCATTGAAGAAGCTATGATGCGGCCAGATCGCATGCTGGTCACTGGTACACAGCGCAGCGCCGATATCGATGATCCCCAGCCCAAAGATATCTACTCTGTAGGGACGCTTGTCGAGATCAGTACGATGCATCGCCAGCAGGATGGTAGCCTCCAGGTGCTGGTGCGAGGCGTGAGTCGGGTGCAGATTGAGGAATACCTTGACGTCGAGCCGTTTATTCGAGTGAGCGTGCAGGCCCTCTCGGAGGTTCAGGCAAAAGGCCCTCAAGCGGACGCCCTGGTGCGTCATGCGACCAATTTGTTTGAACGCTATGCGCAGCTCAACCGCCGCTTCTCAGTAGAAGATATCAATTCGATTGTGGTGCTCAAGACTGCTTCGCGACTATCCGATACCCTGGCTGCCCACCTCGTCTCCGAGATGGAGCAACAACAGGACTTGCTGGAGACCTTCGATCCCATGGAGCGCCTGGAAAAAATCTGCGTGATTATGGGGAATGAGATTGAGATCCTGGAACTCGAATCAACGATCCGCAGCCGCGTACGTTCGCAGGTGGATCGCTCTCAAAAAGAGTTCTACCTGCGCGAGCAACTGCGAGCGATCCAGGAAGAGCTGGGGATGGAAAGCTCTTCAGAGGCAGAAGAACTGCGGGCCAAGCTGGTCGAGAAAAAGATGCCACAGGATGTTGTGGTCAAAGTGCGTAAAGAGATTGATCGCCTGGAACGCACGCCCTCGCAGTCGGCTGAACTTGGCGTGATACGCTCGTATATCGATTGGATGCTGGCTCTACCCTGGACGGAACGCAGCGATGATACTTTTGATATCGAGTTGACGCGCCGCATCCTTGATGAAGATCATTATGGGCTGGAAGGGATCAAAGAGCGTATCATTGAATTCCTGGCCGTGCGCCAGTTGCGCCAGCAATTTGTTAGTCGCGGGGGTCAACTGAATAGAGAAGGTCAGGGGCAGATTCTCTGTTTTATCGGTCCGCCTGGGGTTGGTAAAACCTCTCTCGGGCAATCTATTGCCCGCGCGCTCGGACGCAGGTTTGCTCGCATCTCGCTCGGTGGCGTGCATGATGAGGCTGAGATCCGTGGGCATCGCCGCACCTACGTGGGCGCTCTACCTGGACGTATTATTCAGAGCATGAAGACGGTGGGCGTTCGTAACCCGGTCTTTCTGCTGGACGAGGTTGACAAACTCTCCGCCGAATTTCGCGGCGATCCTGCTGCTGCCCTGCTGGAAGTGCTGGACCCCGAGCAGAATAACTCCTTTGTCGATCATTACCTTGAGCTCCCCTTTGACCTGTCTGAAGTCTTCTTCATCTGCACAGGCAACGTTAAATACCAGATCCCACGCGCCCTGGCTGATCGCATGGATATTATCGATCTGCCCGGATATATGCTTGAAGAAAAAGTGAACATCGGCCTGCGTCACCTCTTGCCTAAGGTTTTGAACGAGCATGGATTGGTGCCCGATCAACTGAAGATCCCGCAGGGAACCATGCAACGCATCATTACTGATTATACACGGGAGGCGGGCGTGCGCAACTTTGAACGCCAGCTCGCGACCATCTGTCGCAGGGTAGCCAGGCAGGTGCTTGAGAAGCCTCAGACGCGTGTGCGCATTTCAGCCAACAGGCTGGAACCATACCTGGGGCCGCCGCGCTATAACAATGCGATGCCGCTGCTGCGTACCCAGGTAGGCGCTGCCATCGGACTGGCTGTAACAGAGAACGGTGGCATCCTGCTGCCGGTCGAAGTGGTTACGATGGTGGGCAAAGGCGATTTGCTGGTCACGGGCCAGTTGGGTGATGTGATGCGCGAATCGGTCATGGCGGCGCTCTCATACATTCGTACGCGAGCAATGCCGTTACAAATCGATCCGAATTTCCAGGATGGGACGGACCTGCATATCCACCTGCCCGAAAACGCCATTCCTAAGGATGGCCCATCGGCTGGCATCACCATTGCAACCGCGCTGGTTTCGGCTCTCACAAAGCGACCTGTGCGCGGCAACCTGGCGATGACGGGCGAGATCACGCTGCTGGGCAGTATTTTAGGTATCGGCGGCTTGAAGGAGAAAGTGCTCGCGGCGCATCAGGCCAATATTTCCCAGGTGATTATTCCCGCAGCCAATAAGAAAGATCTGGCCGAGATCCCCAGCAAAATTCGCCAGCGCACCCAGTTTATCCTGGTGGACACGATGGATCAGGTAATTGAGCACGCGCTACAGGAAGCTCCCCCGCCCGTTGAAGAGAGAACGGAGCCTCAGTCCTCGCTTCTGGATGATCACATATCCACTCTGTATCCGCAAAACCTGCGTCGCACCGGTATCTCCGATACCAGAGGAGAAGAGGGGGGAGCCTCCAGGCGCGACCCTCTGGAAGAGGATGAGTCTGAGCTGTATCCTCATGTACGTGCCGAGCAGGACGAAAATGATGTTGGATAAATCGCTTCCTTGTTCGTTGTTATAGATGGAAGATGAAGCAGGTCACAGCAATCTTCGCTGTTTGATGGTACACTGCTATGTTAGAGGAGGGAAAACGAAGCCTGCTCGAAGACTATCTTCCACGCTCTAACTTTTTTATAACTACTGCGTAGTATGTTTTGAAAGAGTTAGCAGAGCACTGTGATAGGGAGGAGATATGGATAGGCAGGTTAATGTTTGCATCTTATAACGTCATGTAGTAATGAGTGGCAGATGTTTCTCGCTACTGGGGTCTTATATTCGTAAACAAAGAGAGGGATGTATCATGAGCTATCAGGGACAAGATCCAAATCAGCCAGGCCAGTACGGCGGCTATACTCCACCACCACAACCCACCGATCCATATAGCGGCCAGCAGTACGGTCAGCCAGGCCAACAGTATGGTCAACCGGGGCAGCAATACGGCCAGCCGGGTCAGCAGTACGGTCAGGCGCAGTATGGAACGCCCATGCAGGGTCCAACTTCTATGGGCATGGATCAGAACGTAGCAGCCGGTCTGAGCTATGTGCTTACCTGGGTCACGGGAATCATTTTCTTCCTGATGGAAAAACAGAACCGCTTTGTTCGCTTCCATGCGATGCAGTCGATCCTCTTTTTTGGCGGGTTGAGCATTCTGTATATCCTTCTAGGAATTGTGGGAAATTTCCCCTTTATGGGCCTCCTTTCCGCTTGCGCCAGTGGGCTGGTAGGACTTGTCTGGGTCGTTGGCTGGATTGTGCTACTCATCAATGGCTTCCAGGGCAAATACTTCAAGCTGCCTGTGATTGGTGACTATGCCGAGAGGTACGTCGATCAAGGAAGATTTATGTAACTGGCCTTCATATAGAGAGAAGATCAGTGGAGCGACTATTCAGATTAGTCGCTCCACTTTTGTTGCCCTTCTGTGGCTGTAGGGGCAAGCCTCGCGCTTGCCCTGCTGTCCCTAATCCTTTGATGGCCGACTAATTGACCAGGCGGAGAATTGGCCGGACAGAGGCAACAAAACCGCCTGTGTGAGCGGGTGAAACGGCGATTTCCTATTTTCCCGTGGGGCTACCCCCATAGTATCGTCGGAGCTGAAGAGCTTAACTTCCGTGTTCGGGATGGGAACGGGTGTCTCCTCTTCGCTATGATCACCGGTTCACCTGCGCATACAGGCGGTTCTCTTAACTGGATGCATAATATCATGTCTCCGCCATGTTGTCAACACCCTTTGCAAAAATGTAGGATATTCGTAAGGGCAACCGCGAAGGGCTGTCTTGCAATTCCGCCACCAACGCTCCTACGATGAAGCGGGGAGCTACCGTGTCTAACTGCGCTCAGGTTGGGCGGCAAGGAAGGCCCCTATGCCACCATTTTAGCCATTTGCTGGCAGGAGTTTGCGCAGGCGTTGCAGGCGTTGGCGCAGTCATTTTCACCGATCTGGGCGCACATTTCTTCGCAATGCTGGCAGATCATGGCGCAGAGTTGGCAAGTGCTGGTGTGTAATGGCGAGTTGCGCAGCATGAAGTGAGCCGATGTCAGACAAATCTCGGCGCAGTCAAGCAGGGTGCGCACATTATCCGCGTTGCCGCTCTTCTGCATCACCCTCATAGCTGTGTCCAGGCAGACCGTATGGCAGTTGAGACAGTCTTGAATACAATCGTTCATTTGATCGGTAAGCATCGGGTTAGCTGTATTCTGCATGATAGTTCTCTCCTTCTGCTAGATATGCAACGTTCCGGTTAATGTATGCCACGCAAGCAGCATACATACAATACTGTGTACACGCTTTAGCCGACATAGTTGTGGACTCTGGTTCATCGCCACTTGATATCTGTAGGGACCTCCCACGATGAATCGGGGAGCTACAACGCGTCCGATATCTATACACGCTCAAGGGGACGACGCGAGCTGATAGCTAGCTCGACCCGTTTGAGGGTACTGAAATTAGTTGGGAGGTAGGACGCAGGATGCGCTTTATCCTGTATGACCAACGGCCCTATAGATGAGCATACTCACTCTCCCTGTTATGTTTCCAAACACCCCTTTATTTGTTGGCAAGCGCACTAGCAGCCGCAACAATCTCATTCTATGCTTTTGCTGTAAAAGATAAGTTCTACAACATAAAAAGGGATTTGCTAATGAAAGATGTTGCAATCATAGGGGCAGGAATTGCTGGCATGGCGACTGCGACACGACTCCAGAAAGAAGGCTGTTCAACAGTTATGTTTGAGGCGCATGGACAGCCCGGTGGCTGCGCCGGCTTTTACCGGCGGAAGGGCTTCTCGTTTGATGTCGGCGCGACCACGCTGGTGGATTTCGCTCCCGGTGGCGTCGGCGGCCAATGGTTGGCGAGTATTGATATGCCTCCCATTGAAGGCGAAATGCTCCCCGGCTACCTTGCCTGGTTGCCTGATCGTACCGTCACTTTGCATCGCGACCCCGCTCTCTGGGCCGATGAACGTCTCAAAACTCTGGGCGATACGCCCGCTCATCGAGCCTTCTGGCGCTTGCTAGATCAACTGGCTCAGGTATTCTGGCGGGCGAGCCGCAATGGCGTCAGGCTACCTATGCAGAATGTGCAGGATATTATTAGCAACCTCCGTGTACTTGGCCCTGAACATATCCCCCTTGCTCGCTATCTCCGCTGGACGATGGGAGATGCACTACGAATGTACGGTTTGGGAGAAGACAAGGCCCTGGTGGGACTGCTCTCAATGTTGATTGAGGATACCGTTCATAGTAGTGTCGAGCAAGCTCCACTTATTAATGCCGCGCTGGGGATTACCATTCGTGGGGCCGGATTGATGCGGGCCAGAGGCGGCATGCGTGGCTTCTGGCAAAAGCTTGTCGCGCATTACCGGGGAATGGGCGGAGAACTGCGCGTGGGCTGCCGGGTGGAGCATATCGCGGGTAGCGCAGGATGCTTTCTCATCAATACCCGACGCGGAACTTTTGAGGCTGCGCAAGTTGTGTGTACATTGCCAGCCCCACTTACAGCCAGGCTTGCCCCATCACTGGTCGCGCAACCGTTACAGCCCTATATAAAAAGAGATGCCGACGCGTTGGGGGGCGCGGTTGTTGTATTTCTAGGGGTGCCAGGCTATCAGGTTGCCGGGCAGAATCTTACGCATCATCAGCTATTACAGTCATATGAAAAGCCATTGGGGAACGGCAATAACATGTTTATTTCCGTCTCAGCTCCCGGAGATAGCGAGAGCGCGCCTACTGGCTATCATACTGTCGTGCTCTCGACCCATTGCCCGCTTGACCAGTGGAGAGGGCTATCTCCTCAAGCATACCAGTTGCAGAAAAAAGTTATTGGAGAGCGTCTGGTCGAGCTTGCACGGCGCGTCTATCCACAACTTGGGGAATACGCTCAGGTCTACGAAATAGGTACGCCATATACCTACGAACGTTTTGTCTCGCGTCCCGATGGCGCTGTTGGCGGTGTACGCCTGACGCTGGAAAATGCCAACCAGCAGGCGATTCCGCATGATATTGGCGTCCCAGGCTTCTGGTTGGCTGGCGATACAACGTGGCCCGGCCTGGGAACTGTCGCCTGCGTACTCGGCAGCAGAAGCATCGCGGAGCGCATTCTCAATCGAGTACATCATACCACTACCCATCGTCGATCATTCCCTCTCTTTGCTACAGGAGGCATCCATCATGAAAGAACTTACCCTGCCTGAACAGGCAATTCCTGGCCTTGATGAACTGGGGCTCGACCTGCTGATCACCACGCGCAGGCAGCGCCGGATTGCCCTGGCGCGTCCATTTGTGGGGCTCGCGCTCTATATCTTTGCTGTTGCCTCCGGGTTATGGTGGCTCGCACCGCTGATCGTCTTCCTCATCTTCGTCGCGGTCGTCACAGTAACGCACGATGTTGTGCATAGATCGCTCGGGCTGAATCAGCGTCAAACCGAGTGGGCGCTTTTCCTGATGGGGGCGGTGCTGATGGAAAGTGGACACGCCTATCGCACAACGCATGTCCAGCATCATAAGTATTTTCCGGCAAATGACGATCCCGAAGGTTATCCCGCTAAAATAAGCATGCTGGGAGCAATCCTCTATGGCCCCCTTTTTCTTTACCGTCTCTGGTGGTGGGCCTTTCGGCGCAATAAGGGACGAGCCGGGCAGCGGGCCTGGCTGATAACAGAGGCGCTTGTCCCTCTGATCGTTGTGGTGAGCGGGATTTTATTATGGAAGATCGTCCCGGCTCTCCTACTTTATGCCATATTGGCGATAGTAGGTAGCTGGGTCTACCCACTGCTCACCGTCTATCTGCCGCACAAGGATTACGGGGAGACGCCGCTCACGCAGACGCACACCTTACGGGGCAGGATTATCCCGCTCATCTTCCTGGAATTGACTTATCATCTGGAACATCATCTCTATCCCCAGGTGCCGAGCCATCACCTGGCGGAACTGGCTCGCCGGCTCGATCCCTTCTTCAAAAAAGCCGGAGTGCAATTCTGGTATGTTCCGTAATTATCGGCTGCAAGCTATCTTCGTTGTATACTAAAGGAGATATGGCCTATCGGATAGAGATATTGTCAAGTGAGGAAAAGTATGCAAGAAGTACAGGCAAGCGGCGATGAACGGCAACAAGTAGAGGTATCGACCTATGCGGGCTATCATAGCATTATCAGCGGCGTGGACCGCAAGTGGGAATATGGCGGCTTTGCCCTGCCCGATGGCACATTCTGGCGCTACCGCGAGCCGGATGCGGCGGTAATCGTCGAGGGTGATCTCCTGCGGGTACGCGTGGAAAGGCTGACGCGCTCCCATGACCGCGTGCAGATCCTCGATAACGCCAAAAATATGTTTTTCTCGACCAGTCGCTTTGTCATCCCTGATGATGGCGCAATCTCCTTCGAGTGGGATATGAGTGCGCGTTGCAGCGGTACGCGTCCGTATGATCTCTACGATGGCTTTGTTTCGGCTCATCTGCTGGATTTTCAAACCGGTATGGCGCTTGACGTTTTTGCTTGCAACGATAGAATAGCGACCGTCTTTGCTCGCCTGCCTTTTCCAGGAGTGCCCGCCCCGGCAGATCCAGACGAGCCGGTGAAGCCAAAGTATTTTTCGGACTTTAACGAACTGCCCGTTGAAACAACGTATGGGCAAACCCATCGCTATCGCATCAGTTACGCGAAAAATAGCGATGAGGTAAGCTTTTTCGTTGATGGACAAAACGTGGGGACATATACGGAGGTTCCCAGCAAAATAAATTCCTGCATTATCGCGCTTGGCCTGATGACCGAGAAAGGCATCGCGCAAGGAAAGAGCGTCTCCTGCCACGGACAGGGCTTAACCGGCGAATGGGGACCATTTACCATTACTATCACGCACCATTAATGGTATAAAGCCAGTCGGCCCGATATCTCTCAGGCCGACTTCTCGATAACCCCTTCTACTGTGTTAGCGCCTCAAATTGCGCTATATCTTTACGCACAACATCCAGGCTGGCGTTCCAGAACGCTTCAGAATGGAGATCAATGCCGAAGCGGGCCGCGAGCGTTGCCGCATCGGCCAGTCCGGTTGATGATAGTAAATCATCATAGCCCTGCTTGAATGCTTCCGGGTCCTGCTGGTAGCGCGCATAGAGCCCCAGCCCGAAGAGCAGGCCGAACATATAAGGGTAGTTGTAGAACGAGCGGGCGCTGCTGTAATAGTGGGGCTTGACGGCCCACATGTATGGGTGCAGCGTTGCATCATCCAGCCCATCGCCGTAAGTCGCCCGCTGAGCTTCCAGCATCAGGTGATTGAGCTCATCAATGGATAGCTCGCGCTGCTTGCGCTTTTCAAAGACGCTTTGCTCGAAGAGGAAGCGACTGTAGATATCGACCACCACCTGACAAGAGCCGTTTAATGCGGCCTCAAGGATCACAATCTGTTCCTGTTTATCAGCGTTTTGCAGCGCGGCCTGGCGGATAATCGTCTCGCAGAAAATGCTGGCGGTTTCAGCCAGGGTCATCGGCGTGATGCGCTGGAGCGAGGTGCGTTGAGCCAGATTGAAGTTATGGTAGCCATGTCCCAGTTCATGAGCCAGTGTACTCATGCCGCCGAAGGCGGGCTTAAAGTTGGCGAATACCCGCGACTCATCTTTACGCAATGGCGTGCAATAGGCCCCGTCACGCTTACCGGAGCGCGGCTCGGCGTCGATCCAGTGTTCTTTGAACGCACGGGCCGCGAAATTGGCGAGCCTGGGTGAATAGGTGCCGAATTGCTCAACAATAAAGGCCGCAGCATTGTCGTATTCCCAGATGCGACTGCTTGAGCCAACCGGTGCGAACAGATCGTACCAGGCGAGGCGCGGCAGGTGAAGCGCGTGGGCTTTGGCGTGCAGGTAGCGGCGAAAATCGGGGAAAGACTGGCGAGCAGCCGAGAACATCGCGTCAAGCGTCTGTTGATCGATATTATTGCTGAACAATGAAGACGCGAGAGGAGATTCCCATCCCCGGCTCCGCGTCAAAATGTTGACCTCGCCCTTGATACTGTTGAGGGCGGCGGCAAGAGGCAGGGCAGCCTGCTTCCATGCTGCGATTTCAGCTTCATAGGCACGGCGACGTACCTCCCGGTCGGCATCATGGGCCAGGTTGCGGATCGCGCTCATTGGGAGTTCCTGCACCTGATCGGCAATTTCCAGTGAAACCGTCAGTTGAGAGGTGACATTGCTATGCAGCCTGGTCCATGCCGTTCCGCTGATAACACCCAGTTCCGCAGCCAACATTTCCTCAGCAGGCGACATGAGATGTTGCGCCTGTACTTTAGAGCGACGCAACATATATGCATGATCGCGTGCAGTTGCGGACCGTTCAATCAGCTCCTCTACATTCAATGAGCCGAGCCAGGCGGTGAGGCGGGTGGTCAGGAGAGACCATTGTACCAGGTGTTGCTGCAATTCGCTCAACCGGGCCTGGGCAATAGTGTCTCGCGAGTTTGTATTCACAAAACAACTGATATATGCCAGGAGCGTTCTAATGTTATCCGCAGCCACATTGTAACGTGCAAATACGGTTTCCAGGGTGTGGACGATGCTATCATCCACCGCCCGGGCCGGTTGCTGGGCAACATGATGTTCATCAAATAGCAGCGCGAGATCGGCGATATCCTGCGTTGTCTGGGCAAAGCCTTGAGCAAACTCCGGCGAGTCCAGACTTGGATAAACCACAGACATGTCCCAATGGGGTAACGATTGGGTTGTAGTCACCAGGCAAATCTCCTTTTCACTTCAATGCCGCGCTCCTGTAGGGACCAGATTGATCGCGTCCGCCTGCGATTTATCGCTTTCGCGTAGGGACCAGATTGATCGCGTCCAACAGCGTTGGAGCACGGAAGATTGAAAGGCTCATCAAAACAGTATTGCTAGTATTGTAGCATGAGAGACGAAGACCCTGAGAATGCAGCAGTTGCCAGCCTGTACTTGACGGCACGTCATGAATTCCATACAATCAAGCTACAAATTAGGCGCTTACTAAAAATTATCGCTACCACTGTTGGCAAATCTTTCGGTTGCGTGCGTCCAGCCACCTGGACTGGCCGTGAGCCAGCGGCGTTCGCAACTGCATTTCAAGGGTAGGAGGTGTCGTGTTGTCATCACAGGGAGGGGAAGAGTGGTTGAGCCTGCGCGAAGCTGCTGAACTGCTGGGAATGCATCCGGCCACAGTTCGCCTGTGGGCTGATCGCAATGAACTACCTTCGCGCCGCACCAGCGGCGGCCATCGTCGCTTTCGTCGCGCCGATGTCGAGGCTCGTCTGCGCCAGGAGATGGAGCCAAAGCCACACCCGACGGCTCAATTGCTTATTCAGAGTATCATGGGGCGGGTCCGCTTCGCCTTTACTGACGGCACGTTGAGCACGCTGCCCTGGTATCAGCAGTTCGATGAGACGGCCCGCGACGCCTATCGCCATCTAGGGAGGCGCGTGCTTGATCTCCTGCAACGCGCGTTGAGTGACGCGACAAACAAGGAAGCGTTACGCAGCGAGGCTATGCAACTGGGCAAGGAATATGGCTCCATCACCTGCAAATCACATGTGCCGGTCGCCGACGCCGTGCGGGCCTTTCTCTACTTCCGCACGCTCTTTGATGAGGCGATTCTGCAACTCGTGGAATTTCGCGGGGTCCGCGAGCAGGATATTCCCTGGATCGAAAGCCTGTATCAGATCCAGGCCATTACCAACGAGATCCTTCCAGCACTTATCGAAGCCGCACAAACGTAAACAACTTGCTATGTCCTGAAATATCAGTTATAGTTACTAAAAATATAGACATGGATATCATGCCTACACCCTCAGCATTCAGCTACGCCGGTTTACAAAGCAACTGACTCGGCGGCAGGTTACACTACGGGCAACCTCTTACAGCGGAAGAAGCAATACACATCAGAGAGGTGAAACAGGGAGTGAAGATTTCCCTCGTCTCCTGCGTTTCACCGGACTGGCAGCTTCCATTCCCTGCTGCTGTTTCCATGCTTCATGACGTTGCATGAGCACGGCCTTGATGGCGTTGCGGTCACGACACGCACGTAACGCGTTGTCCCCGAGCCGCCGACTGATGTTGATCGCCGCGTTGTGATCAGCATGGGCCTCGAAGCCGCAGACCCGGCAACAAAACGTTTGTTGGTTCGGTCGGTTTTTGCGGTCGGTATAATGGCACACGCTGCACTCCTGGGAACTGTACGCACTGATGACCGGGGTCGCCTTCACCCCTCGTTTCTGACTATTCCAAACGATCTGTTGGGAAATGCGTCCCAAATTGGACGCTCGCAGATAGGCGTTTTGTGCTTTCGCCTTAAAGCGCATCGACGCGACCGATAACTGCTCATAGGCAAACTGAGCGCCCTGATGCTCTGGATCAGTAAAGCACTGGTTGACGGCACGATTGATCTCCTGCTTGACATAGCGCAGCAGCCGCTGCCCGCTCCGACTGCTGGTAGAGGGCAGCTTCTTGCACCCTTTTTTCTGCAAGCACGCCCGCAGTTTCGCTTTCCTGCGGCGTTTGGCGCGATCTCGTTTGTGACGCGCGCGCAAACTTTTATGGAACGAGCCGTACTGCTTGCCGGTGCTGGTCGTCACAAAATTGGCGATGCCCACATCGATCCCCACAACAGGCGCACCCGAAACAGGGTCTGGCGTGACTTCCTCGTCATAGGAGAGGGTGAGCCACCAGACGCCCTTGCGCCGATTGAGTTGGACGCTGCTGTTGAGCTTCCTTGCCTGCTGGGTCCTGGGGTCGATCAGGGCACGCTGGTGATAGGGAGCCAGTTTGACAGGAACCTGGATTGGTTGCCTTTTCTCAAGCGTGCTGATCGTGAGCCAATACGCATAGGTCGAGTCGTGGGACGGCTCTAGTTTGACCACGTTGACATTGGCTTGAATACAGGGTTCGCGCAAGGTGGGAATGTTCCATTCATTCCACTGTGGCTCCTTAGTCCGCGGAGGAAGCGTCCCATCGGCTCGTTTGTGTTGGTATCGTTCCAGATCAGCCTGGTATTGCTGATAGGCGACGGCGCGATTGGTGAGCCAGGAGCGCGCAATGCCTGCTGCTTGCATGATGGCAACGCGGTGCCAGCGTTCGGAGAGGGGCGTCTGATAAAGCGGGTCACGCAGTTTGTTGGGAGGCTCATCAGTACAGAAGAGGGTGACGTACTGCTGACAGAGCGCGAGGTAGACCGATGCCAACGTATCAAGAGCCGCAAGCTTCCCAGGGTTGACCTCCACTAAGCGGATATGCGTGACCGCTTTGGTGATGTGCTGTAGTTCGCCTGGTCTCGCTCGGCGCTGTCGTTTTTTCATCGGGTGTCTCTCCTTTACGAACGGGTGGGAGCCTGCTGGAACACTTCGCGCAGGCACTGCATCAGCCGATAGGTCTCTAGCGCGTCCAGATGAACCTCCTGAGCAGCTTCTTCCGTCTCGCCCCGCTCACAGCGCACAATGATGCTCTGATCACTGAGGATAGAGAGGTGATGCACGCCGAGCGTGATCTCTTGCAGGATCGTTCCCTGCACCCCTAACAGCGGTACGATATGATGGCTGATTGTCTCCAATGGTTCAGGGCTATGCATCTTTTTACTCCTGCATGATGAGAAACGCCAGATGGATCTGACTGACATCGGTGGGCAGCATCGTCCCGTTATTGCTCAACGTGACGGAAACCGTCTTGATCCCAGCAGTGCCAAGCAGCAGCGCAATCGCCTGCGCTTTGCTTTTGCCTGCGATCATCGCCTTGAGATGCTGCTGTTGCTCCTGACTTACCTGGGCAACGAGCATCCCACGAGCTTGCACCTGCACATCGATGTTGCCTTGTACGTTGGTGCGGACCTGCATCACGCGTGCCTGGACGGTTCCTTGCAGGCTGTATCCTGTTCCAAGCTGTGCAGCGGCTTCCTGCGCCACTGCCTGCATGAGTGCCTGCTCGTAGAGGGATGTGGGCACCGCGATCCCACGGCATTGTTCGATCACCGTGACGCGCGTTTGCGTAGCTTCGGTTCCTGCTGGATGATCAGCGGTGACTGTCCGGCTACATTGCTGCGGGACGAGCAGTGTTTCCTCGCTCTGCACCTGCGTCTGTAACGCCGCCTGAATGCTCTGATCCAGGTCGGTAGTCAGTCGTGCCGCCGCCTGGTCGATATCATGTTGTGTGGCAACCGGATAAGTACGGGCCAGTTGTCCCCCATAAAATGCACTATTGACAGCAGAGACATTGAGCCTGCAACACGGGCCATAGATCGCGCCTGCTGCCAGATTGCCTGCTGGCCCTGGCTGTGTGGCATGAGCCGAGACGGTGACTTGTCCAAAGGTGGGATAGACAGCCGCCGGAATCACCGCGTCGGCATCGGTGACGACTTGCCTGCCGTCAGGGCTCACGATCAGCGTACCAGCACTGACCACTTGTACAATAGGCGCGGCGTTATAGAAGGTGATCAGGCCGTGCGCCATCTGGGCCTCTTGATGCACTGTGCCGGTGGTGGGAACGGTGAGCGCCTGGCTCATGCTGAGGCTGGCAAGCGATCTTCCGGGAAGCTGTCCTGCTGTAAGGGGCTGCGTCTGATCGGTTGCGACCACGAGGGTACGGGTCACGCTCACAACGGTTGAACGTGGCACAATGGTCACGGTCGCCGAAGGGGTGAGCAGGGGCAGCGCCACCAGCACGAGCAGGCTGCTTCCTGCAAGCAGACAGACAAGTACAAGCAGCACCGGAAGGACTGCCCGTTTACGACGAGCAGGCGGTCTGCGCATCGGGTTCGGGGCGTCTTCGTGCGGTTCTTCTGCCTGCGGTGGCTGCCGGACGCGCTCCTCTTCCACGAGTGTGCCCTCAACGCTTGGCGCGTCCGTGGGGGGCATCTCCTCCGGTTCCGGCTCATAAATGTGAATATCAATCAGACGGATCGGGCCGTGCGGCTCCTGCTCCTGGGTGCTATGCGTCGCGTCGAGACTGCTCAACTGGGCTAAGATGTGCTCGGCATCCTCCTGAATACGGCTCATCGCGTTGCTCCTTGTCTGGAAAAGTAGAGGAGCGAGGGCCGATACCCGCGCTCCTCTACTGCTAGTGCTCCCTCGATATAGCTCCCTGCTGCTGGGCAGGAGGCGTATGACACACGACAAAATCGGTCATATCGCTATCGGTGTGTAGCTTTTTGAGAAAGCGGTCGGGAACGGGCGCCGTCCAGTTCACCAGGAGAAAGCCTTGCTGCGCTTTCATCGTGGTGCCATAGAGCAGGATCTCGGCTCCCCCTTCCGCCTCAAACCAATCAGTCAACTCATCGACAATGTGCTTGACATATCTGGACGCACACAGCACGATCATCAGCGTTCCGGTCACGTTCATTGTTCCTCGCTCTCCTCTCCTTACATGCCTGTCACTTCCCCAGGCTTTGCGGGCCGGAAGGTGCCATGCTCATTGATGAAGATCATGCGGGTGGTGCCCACCTGAACGAGCATATCAGGCCGTCCATCGTGGTTGACATCCTGAAACTGTAAGGTGATTGGGGTCAGGTCTCCCCCTGGGCCGATGTCAGTCATGGGGAGAATGACACGCACATTGGTAGGATCTCCCCCGGCAAGCTCAATCACGTAATAGTGTGTGCCCAGATGCTGCGCGATAAAGTGGCTTGGATGCGCGGGGGAATCATGGTGACCCACGACAGCATCGATCTGAAAGGTGCGGGGGTGACCATAGTGCAGGTCATCCTGATAGCTGTTCCACCATGTTGCCACGAGGGTGATGAGCAGCCAGCCCAGGAGCATCACCACCATGCCCACCCCCACCCAGGTCAGCCAGTGCAGGCGCGGGACTGATTGCTGCCGGCGCGACGGGTGAGCGAGAGGCAGCGGTTGCTGTCTCGCCGGACGCTGCGCGGTGGCCCGTTGAGGGATCGCGTGACGGGTCACCTGAATATGAGTGCGAATGGGGACAGGGGACGCCGTGACCGACTGCGCAGGCTGATAGCGCCGGACGCTGCTTGGAGCGCGGGGCGCATAGAGCCGCTCGTTATAGAGCTCCTCATCCGCAAGGACATCGGGAGACGTCACGGCAGCCTGTGTCCAGTGCGGATGGCGCGCTGGAGGGGCGTCATGTGGTGCTTTCATGCTGCTTCCCCTTCTCGTTACACCGTCTGCCCGCGAAAGATCCGGCTGGCATCATCGGTAGTGGCGATCCCATCGAGAATGGCCTGATGGAGTTTCTCAATGCTTGCGGCATGTTCGTGGCATTCGTGTGCCATGTCATCACAAAAGCCGCTCTCGTTATGGAGAAGGCCGTCAACGGGGATAACGGGGACTGCGTAGTATTCTTCTTGCTGCTCGTTCATAGACGGCACGCTTCCTTTCGGCACTTGACTTGCGGCCCTCATCTGCTAGAATGAGCAACAGAGGGCCTCTGAACTGCTGATCGAGGGTTTGTTGGTTCTCGCTCGCTGACCTCCTGTTCGCACCAGGGGGTCAGTTCGGTATCACCTCCTTGTGTTGACTGCTGCTTTCTACGGCAGTTGCAATGATTTAAAGATTGTGATTATCTTGACTTTCCTGATTAATTGTAGCCGTATTAATCTGTATTGTCAAGATAATAATGATAATCTTTGGTATGCTTGCCTTAGTCATCACGTTATTAGCAATAATCAAGGAAAAATGATATAATCAACCAGGAGCCAATCTCCCAAGATCATTTAATCGAGGAGAAATATGCAAAATTTGTATACTGCTAGTGAAGCCAGAAAAAAGTTAGGAGGAATAGCTGGGGAAAGCCTAAAACGACTTGTTGCTAATGGACAAATACGCAAAGTCCTCCCTCCCGGCCACACAAAAAGAGGCTTATACGTCAAAGAAGACGTAGATAAGCTGGCAGCCGCGATGGAGCAGTTTATGGAGATCTATTCTCTTACTGAAAAAAAGGAAAAACCAGAATTAGTTCAAGCTCAAAGTGAAGAGGATATTGAAGCAACTATTAAGATAGATAGACAATACTTCGGGGATCAGATCCATCCTCCTGAGAAAAGAATATATTGGTTTAGGATATGCCCTAATGGAGATTATGTTTTAAAGCATCATGGAATCATTGTTGGATACTTTTCCATTCAGGGAATCAAGCAGGAGGCAGTAGACCGCCTCTTTATTCAAAGGAAAGGTAATCCTAAGACCCAAGCAGAGGATATGACGCCTTTAGAGCCAGGGAAGCCCTTACAGGCATATGTTTCCATGATAGCTGTAAAAGCTGATGAAGCACAAGAGACAAAGAAAACTTACGGAATGTTGCTCTTACTTGAGTTACGGAATGTGTTTATCAACTTTGCGAAGCAAGGAATTAACATTCGTCAAATATGGGCGAAGTCGGGCACAGTTCCCGGTATCAAGCTTTGCCGAGATTTCGGTTTCACTGAACTTGGTTACATTAATAATGAGCAAATAGGGTTTGTCCTCAACTTAGAGACTTCAGACCTTCCTCTTGCTCGTAAGTATCGAGAAGTGCTTGCGGAGTACCAGAAAAACTGTATTTAGTACCTTTCAGCAAAAGCAGAGGAGGCATTAAGAAAGCCGAAACCTTTCTATCTTCTAGAACGTCTTCTTTAGTAGGGAGCCTCCAGCCACATTTAAGAGCGTGTCTGGCTAGCTCGGGGTATGCGGAGGGAGCCGCGTGACAAATATGGCACCGATCCCCAGAACTACGTACCTGCATGTCCGCGAGCAATTCTCATTTTTAGATATTGTTCAATCATGTTGGTATATGTTATGTTTTTGATGGAATAAAACATATCGCAAGGATTTAAGGGGATGCCGCTATGTCTGTGAATCAGCAGCAGTCAGAGGATGCTCAGCTTCCCTCTTTTGTTGCCCCCCGAAGCAAAATCACAATTAAGCTGGCAGAGATACAGGATGTTCTTGCTGCCCCTCGAAGCAAGATCACGATCAAGCTGCCGGAGTTGCAGGAAATTATCTCAGAAGAAGCGCATGCCCCTACCGATGATGCAACGATATCTCTCTTTCCCGCTACCCCCCTTGCGCTCCCTGTGCCAGATTTATTACCAGATGATGTACTCTCATTGCTCAAAGCAGAACTTTTGCCTGAGCCTGAGGAAAAAGAGCTGGCATTAAATACAACAACAGGCAATGATGTAACGGCGCTCTCCCTGAGTATGTTGCTGTTGGATGATGAACTGACAGGACCTATGGTGCCGGTCTGGCACACGGCTCTCCAGCCTCCCGTGACGCCACCCCTCAAGGTGGCGGAATATGCTCCTCAAAGTGTGGCTGGCTCTCTTCAGAGAATACCCACACATGGCAGAAATGTTCGTCGTCGCAAAGCTCTGGTCTATCGCCTGACGCGTAAGCACAGGCAGCGGGACAGGCGCAACGCGCAGCTTACGATCAGACGTCGTTGGGTGGTGCTCTTTAGCACAGTATTAAGCGTGCTGGTGCTCCTCCTGTCTCTGAGCGGAGTGGGAGCGTTCGCCACCTATCGTTTTGCCACGGACACGCAGGCAAAGTATCTGCACAGCGTGCTCACGCTGCGCGATCTGGTGCCGCGTGACAACCTCAAGATGTACGACAGCAAAGGCGTGATGCTGGCTCAATTGACTGATCAGGGAATCCATACCAGCGTCGCCTTGAAGGATGTCTCGCGCGACCTGATTAACGCGACGATTGCGACCGAAGATAAGAACTTTTGGCAAAATTCGGGCATTGATCTCCCCCGCATCATCCAGGCCGCGCTGGATGATATTCGCAGCGGTCGTGTTGTTGAAGGTGGGAGCACCATTACCCAACAATTAATTAAAAATCTGATTGTGGGCAATGAAACCAGCGTCGTGCGCAAGCTGCAAGAGATCGCGCTTACGCCTCAGGTCAACACGTATTATACAAAATCTGATATTCTGGAAATGTATCTGAATAGCATCTATTACGGCGAGCAGGCGTATGGCGTTGACGCGGCTGCCAGCGTCTACTTTGGCCTGGAAGATCAGCCCAATCAGCCCGCCTCGAAGCAACTGGATCTGGCGCAGGCGGCTATGCTGGCAGGATTGCCCAGCTCTCCCATTAGCAATGATCCGCGGCTTCATCCTGAAGTTGCCTTCCAACGTTTTGAGACTGTGCTTAACTTGATGGTGAGCGAAGGCTATATCACAAAGGTGCAGGCGCTCGAAGCGATCAAAGAGGCGCAAATGCCTCATTTCTTCAAAAGCCCGACCAACCTGGTCAATCGAGCGCCGCACTTTGTTAACTTTATGCTCTCGCAACTGGAGCAGACCTATCATCTTACCCGTCAGCAGCTATCGCGCTCGGATATGAGCGTCTATACTACGTTGGATATCGAGCTTCAGGATAAAATTCAGAAAATTGCCCAGCAGCATATCGCGGAACTGCGCGACGCTCATCACCTTTCCAACGCTGCTGTGGTGCTGATTGACTACCATACCGGCGCGATTCGTACGCTGCTGGGTAGTATTGACTATAACGATAAAAGCATTGATGGCGAGTTCGATGTTGCGACCCAGGGCTTCAGGCAGCCAGGCTCCTCGTTCAAGCCCTATGTATACGTCACAGCCTTTGAGCAGGGCGCGTCGCCAGCTCAGGCTATCGATGATCAGCCATTAACGATTGATCTACCGCCATACTCCAATCCTCCAACCTTCACGCCGTTTAACTATGACCGGAGCTATCATGGGCATATGACCCTGCGTTGCGCGCTGCAAAATTCGCTGAACATTCCCGCTGTGAAGGTATTGCAGCATGTTGGCATCGATGCAGCTATGAAGACGGCGACCGATATGGGGATTCAATATAAGGGAACGCCCGGCTACTCACTGGTGCTCGGAGGGTTGGATGTCCATCTGATCGATCACACCTCGGCCTATGGCACATTTGCCGATGGCGGCGTGCATGTTCCCTATTATGGCATTGATAAAATCGTCTTTGCCGACACCCACCAGACGATTGTCCATCAGACCGATCCGGGGCAGCAGGTCATCAGCCCGCAGCTCGCATATATGATGACCAGTGTGCTGAGCGATAATGCCTCGCGCACCCCCGAATTTTTCGATTGCAATGTTTTGCAGCTCTACTCAAACTCGCAGCAAGATTGCTGGAACGGCAATCGTGGCAGTGTCCGGCCCGCGGCAGCTAAAACCGGCACGACCAATGATTTCCGTGATAACTGGACGGTTGGCTATACCACTGACTATGTCATGGGCGTCTGGGCGGGGAATGACGATAATACGCCAATGATTGATGTCACGGGTGTGCAGGGCGCGGCCCCGATCTGGCACGATGCGATGCTGGTCGCGGAACAAAATCATCCGATCCGCGATTTTACCAATCCCGGAGGATTGGAATGGGATACCGTTACCTATGCAGATGGTGTGCAGACGAGCGATTGGTTCCTTCCTGGCACAGCGCCAACGTCTTTCGTGCCCACGCCAACCGCTGTACCATCGCCTGACCCGGAAGGGACGCCGCCGCCAAATAGTGATAATCCGTCTCCTGTGACGGCTCATCCCTATTGTCCAAGTAGCTATACGTTTGCATTCTCTCCACCATCGAATAAAACGCCAGCAGGCAACGCAGGGTGGTGGTAATCAAATAGTTAACAAAGCGTTACTGCGCTTTCTATCGTACCGTTAGGTACTATAGGCGGCCTGAACCGACCAAAGGCATTATTTTGAGAGATTATCTCTCAGGCAGGGAGTTGTTTTAATCAGGGAAAAGAGTATATACTATACATGGCCTATTGCAAAATTAGTGACTTTAGCAACAGGAGAACCTGTCATTTTTATTGATGAGAATATTTGTGCAACCTTTTTATATACTGTAATCTTGTACATTCTCACAGGTGAATAGCGTTCTCTCTGGCGGTGGATGTGTGGTAATGGAGGAGCAAGGTCAGAAGTACAGTGTAGCTTTTTCTGTTCTTGCAGCACTTATCAGAAAGAGGTTAGCAAATGGGAACCGAGCAGATTCCAATGGGCACATCTTCCTCTCAACGGGCTTCCCAGAATCTGGAAACTGGGGGATCTGCCAATGGCTGGCAGGGTAAACCGGCCAAGCTACCCGTCCACAGCCGAGCGGCTGCGGCGCAACGGCTCAATGATATTCCTGAACAACCTGATCGTGGTGTGTATTATCCGGTCCCCCATCAGCTTGCCAACGCCCCCGGGTGGCGAACGAAACGCTATATCAAGCGGAAAAACTTGCGCTTGAGCAACTTGCGTTATGCGACCACTGAGCGTATTGGGACGCAATGGACGATGCTCCCAATGGCATTTGGAGCCCTTATCACCATTGTTGTTCTTGCCAGCGCCCTGGTGACGCTAACAGCCGTGGTGGGGGCAACACAGCAGCGGTATGGTCAGCAGGTGACAACTCTGGAGGACATCCTCCCAAAAGATAGCTTGAAGGCTTATGATGTACATGGTGTGCCGCTGTTCCAGATGGTGGATCAGGGATTGCAGACGTCGGTCCCGCTCTCGCAGATTTCGACCCACCTGGTTAACGCTGAAATTGCCATTGAGGACCAGAACTTCTGGAATAATCCTGGCTATGATATTACCGGCATTGTGCGCGCCGCATTGGATAATCAGACGCAGGGACATGTTGTCTCTGGCGCTAGCACGATCACTCAGCAGTTGATCAAAAATGCGATTGTGGGCGACCAGGTAACGGTGACGCGCAAACTGCAAGAGATCATCCTGGCTCCCGCAGTCACCAGGCAGTATACCAAAGAGCAAATCCTCACCATGTATCTCAATACCATCTATTATGGAGAGCAGTCGTACGGCGCTGATGCCGCCGCCTTTACCTACTTTGGTTTAAAGGACACGCCCACCGCTTCGGCGGCCTCGCAGTTGGATATTGCTCAAGCGGCGACACTGGCAGGCATTCCCAGTTCGCCGATAGCCCGCGACCCGTTCCTGCATCCCCAGGCTTCTTTAGCGCGGACGGAAGAAGTCCTGCAGCAGATGTACCTTCAGGGATATATCACTCACGATGACCAGTTGAGAGCAATTTTTGAGGCGCAACAACCCAACTTCTTTCATCACAGTTATGTGACCAATACTGCTGCGCCGCATTTTATGCAATACGTCATCCGTGAGCTTTCCGATGAATTGCACGTCAAGCCAGAGAATCTATCGCGAGCGGGGCTGATCGTCTCGACGACGCTTGATCTGAAGTTGCAAAACCAGATCTTGAAGGTCGCGCAATCGCATATTGCGGCCCTGGCAAAAGCGCATAATATGTCGAACGCTGCGGTCGTCGTGATCAACTATCATACCGGGGCTATTATGACTCTGGTCGGCAATATTGATCCCAATAATCCGCAATATGGAGCTTTTGATGTAGCTTCGCAAGGATTCCGGCAGCCTGGTTCCGCGTTCAAGCCGTTCATCTATGCTACTGCATTTGGAGAGGGAGTCAGCCCGGGTACCCCTGTGCTGGATGCGCCTCTCACGGTACAAATGTGCTGCGGTCTGCCGTCCTATTCGCCGCATAACTACGATGAACGCTTCCACGGGCTGATCTCTTACCGCCAGGCGCTCCAGAACTCGTTTAACATTCCCGCAGTGAAGTTGCTGATGCAGACTGGCGTTGATAAATCTCTGCATACGGCTCAGATTATGGGCATCGGCGATAATTATCGCGGCGTGCCGAACTATACGATGGTGCTGGGATCGCTGAGCGTTCACCTGTTGGATATGACCTCCGCGTATGGCGTCTTTGCCAATGGCGGCATACGCATTCCTCCTCACGCTGTCAATACCGTGACGGATGTTCAGGGTCATGTCATTCTCCAACTCCTCCAGCCTAAGGGCACGCGTGTCATCACTCCTCAGCAGTCCTTTATGATTACCGATGTGCTAAGCGATAACGTGGCTCGTACCTATGAGTTCGGTAAGTGTAGCTCGCTCTACCTGTATACCTACACCCAGTCTGAGTGTTATGCGGGGAAACCGGGTAATGTTCGACCATCTGCTGTAAAGACGGGAACCTCGACCGATTTTCGTGACAACTGGACGATAGGTTACACCACCGACTTCGTGGTGGGCGTCTGGGCGGGCAATAACAACAACACGCCGATGGTAAACGTGACCGGTGTGGATGGCGCGGGTCCGATCTGGCATGATTCGATGTTGCTGGTGGAGCAAGGCCATCCTATCACCGATTTCACGAATCCTGGCGGCGTGGTCAAAAAAACAGTACATTATCCTGGAATCACCACGACCGATTGGTACTTGCAGAAGTAACGTAGTTATTCGACGCTAATGCCGAGCCGGGCCAGTAAGCGACGACTGACCTCGGCTCGATGCTTTATTGGCATACGTCCGGGCACACAATGCGAGTCAGAACCAGCGCTAAAGAGCAGATCGTGCTGCCGGACGTATTCCTGGTATGCGTCGATGATGTCCTGACGATGATAGGGGTGATAGACCTCGATGCCATCAATGGGGATCTCCTGACGCACCTGGTCAAGCAGGGCGGGATCATAAAAAGTAAAGCCGCCTTCGCGACGGCCAGGATGCGCTATCAGGCAGACTGCACCGCTGCGGTGCGCGGCGTTCACTGTCTCTGCCATATCCGCCATGATCGAGCGGAAGCCTGCCTCGCGGATCATCTGCATCGCAACCTGCCAGCTCGCGGCATATCCATGTTCGCGCAAAAGTCGGATATTATCGGAGGGAAGACGCAGCCGCCCATCATTGGCCGCCAGAATTTCCTCCTGGCGAGGGAAATCGTAGCCGCGCCGCCGCAATTCCTCGTTAACCTGATGCGTATTCTCTAACTGCAAACGTTCGACATTCTCAGTCACGTCGCTTAAATAATTATGTGCTGGATCGAAGCCATAGCAGAGCATATGTCCCATTTTGCCCTGCCACTCGGTGCTGACCTCAACGCCCGAGATCACCGGTAGCCCTTTCTGTGCCGCGAGTTCTTGAATTTCGGCAACTTTATCCACGCGGTCGTGGTCAGTCACGGAGACAAGAGCGAAGCCCTCAGCTACAAGATAATCAATCAATTGCTGCGCGGGCCAGCGCCCATCGCTATAAGAGGTATGCATATGCAGGTCAACAATCGCGTCAGGTTTCAGTTTGAGATTCGTTGTCAGGGAAGTCAAGACACGCTCCTTTGTTGATCGAAAAACGGACCTACTTTCAGAATGTGTCTGATTCTCATCGCGCCCGCGTGCTTGTGCCTGCGGTGCTCGCTTCCATGAGGGAGAGGATGCAGTACAGGCGCAGCGTGCCTGTACTGCATCCTCTCCCTCACCTTTTGCGCGGCGAAGCCGCGCCACGATGAGCTGAAGCAGGTGATAGCGTCGAGCATCAGACACATTCTCAGATACTACATATATATTGTCGTACAAGTGGGCAAGCGCGCAAAGTCTCAGTGCTGATACTACTGCTTGCGTAGCTGTATACTTTCTAATGTGTAGCGCCAAAATGCATACATCTGTTGCTCTTTGTGCGTATCTAGATCGAGAAGGCGCACCTTCTGCATATGAGCCAAACTTGCCAGCAAATCTTCTTCCGTTCCCCAGAGTTTGCCAGTTTGAGCAAGATGACGTATTTGTGTCACCAGAGGAGGAAGCTGGACCTCCAAAGAGGCCATGAGTTCGTCAAGAAGAGTGCGCTGAGTAGTTAACTCGGCGTCGCCATCTTTCTCCCAGGAAGTCAGCAGTTCACAATAGTGTTTGCGTTTCGGATAGAACTGCTTACGAAATGTATATTGCTCCGTTCGCTTCTGGAGCCATTGTAGACGCTGCCCTCTATCGTACCCCCAGACAGCAAAAAAGCGATCCAGGCTGACAACGGCAATAGCAAGAGGCTCTAGCGTCAGGCGGTGGGTATACTGGGCAGCAATGATGTTCATGCATATATCGCTATCAACACTAAAGATCTCTTCCAGCACATCAATGGCTGCGGGACCTCCATAGCGGGCCACTTCTCGTTCGTAGGTGTCAAGAACGAAACGCTGGATCAAGCCGCGTGTAGCAAGCTGATGGCTCCAGGAAAGCAACACGTCAAGAGCTGGCTGGCTCCGCTCGATTGCGTGAGCATGAATGCGGAGACGTAAATGGGGCTGTGGATCAGCGTAACGGAGAAAAAACCAGCGATCAATCAGTTCGCGTTCGCGCAACTGTTGGACAATATCACACAGAGGACCTGCAATAATCTCTTCCTGTTGTGCAGGCGTGCAGTAGAGTTTCACATAATTCCAGGCATCACCTGGATAGAAGACCCGCACTTGCTGAGTAACAGCATGAGAAGGAGTAACGCTGGTCTGAAGAGGTGTATTCTTGCGGACCGCATCTGTATTGGCCTGGTGAGCTTGAGATAATCGAGGCTCGAATGCGTCTCGTCGCAACAAGGGTATCACGATCTCGGAAAAATAGGGAGCGCCTTGCCCATCTGTGAGCCAGAGGTGCTCGAAGTCGGGAAGCAGTTCCTGGAGCGTGATGTGCTGTCCTGCTTTCAGCCGCTTGAGCGATGCGCACAACTCTGCGACCATCAACGGGTTTTCAAGATCAAGGAGGAGGCGGTTATCGGCCTCTGTCAGGTAGATATAGCGAGGAACCCGCCACTGTTGACGCCAGTGCTGTAGCCCCTGGAACAGACAATCCTCAGAAGTTCCTGTACCTTGCGGCTGAATAGTCGTCGCTTCGAGATTCCAGCAAGCAGGGCTGAGCACTAAAGATGCGGAGGGAGTCTGCCGGACTGTGATACGAGGCAGAAACGGAGCAGTAGAGAGGCTGCCCCAATTGAAACTGGAGAGGAGGGGGACGCCGTCAGAGGCGATTTCGAGCAGAAAGCGGCAGACATGAGGAGCTTGTGAGAAGTTGAGCATATGCAACTGGCTCACGATCACTCGTTTGTTGAGGCGTTGAGAACGCAGATAAAAGCGGTCATCGCGTATGCCAACCACAAGGTCTTGCAAAAGAATAACACGCTCAACAGGTCCAGAAGGGGTCACGCCGACAGCAATTTCGTAGGGACGCAACCAGGGACGGAGTGCGACATTGGAGGTACGAGCGTGGCTATGCTGATAACTCAGTTCGGCAAAAATGCACTCCGGCTCAAGCGCTTCCTCTCGTCCGAGCAGGCGTTGCAACGCCTGTAAGGCAGGTTCCCCGAGCAGGTCAACAAAGCGCCCAAAGGAGCAACCGCCACCTGGAGCACCAGGATTCGGGCTGACAACGGCGCAGAACTCTCCACGATCCATAGCTTCGCGAGAGGATGCCTGGATTTGCAGATAAATCTCTAGAGAGCGGGGAGCCTGTTCTAGCCGAGGCTTCCAGGTTTCCAGAGTGGCAAGATGAGCCTCATCTAATACAACTTCTAAGGAGTGGTTGTTAAGAGCATCTTGCATTAAGCGTAATAGAAGGCGTTCACGCTGCCCATATGTGGAGTTCTGGGGAAACGCGTTAGCATGAGGGACCTTCAAGGGCTGTGTGTAGGCAGGAGGCGGACCAAGACCCAGTTCAGGGCTGAGCAGTTCGAGCAAGGGCACCTCAGCATTAAGACCATATTTTTCGAGAAATTGTTGACGATATTCTTGCAGACCCGGGATTCCGTGAGGGAGCGGGGTGAGGCGAAGCAGAAGCTCCGCCGCGCGAGCCGCCGCCGTTCCAACGCTGGTAGAGAGTGTTGGCGATTGCAAAGCAAGCAAGCTATCGACCTGAATGTGCTGTTGCTGTTTTTCGCCAGGGACTAATGTTTGCTGAGTCTGGACCAGTTCTTTCAGGGCACCAAGATTGCCTCCAATGCCAATGGTATCGGATGCCGTGGAGAGTGTAAGCACTTCGCGCAAGAGATTCTGAGTTTCTTCAACGTCTGAAAGCGTTGCCAGTTGTTGATACAGATACTGCGTTGGCTGAGCGTTGGTCAATGGGGGATGAAGCGTGCTGATCAGAAGGCCATGCTCCCACAACTGCCACAGCAGGCGCTCAACTTGTTGGGTGGTCGCCGGAGAGAACGCCTGGAGAAGCGCATCATGCAAGGTTATATAGGGAAGAGGGAAGCGAGCAAGGTCCAGGGCTTTGCGTACAACGGGCGTGGCCCGCAAGGAGACGGCCTCTTGCCGCTGTTGCCCATAAGGATCAGTTGTAGACAGATAGACGCGACCGCCTGCAATAACGGCCAGTTGGTTGGTTTGAACTGTCAGTTGCCTCACCACCGACGGCGAGGTTTCAATCTGCTTCAATACCGCCAGGAGCCAGTTCATATCTGGTCGAGTGCGAAATCGTTGAATAGCAGGAGTAGCTAATTGGCCTCTGGTCTCTTCACCAAAAAAGCCAAGCGCCACTCCTGAAAAGAGGCCAAAGGGAGTAGGACGGGTGCTCATACGAATGAGATAGCGTAACAAACTGGAGAGAGCTTTTTTGGCGCGGTTGGGATGAGCTACTCCACGACGCACCTGGACCAAACTTTCATGTAACGAAGCACTGGCAACACAGATCGCTTGCTCGATCTGAGGATGGGCGCTCATCTCCAAGAGGCGCTGTTGCGTCGTCTCACATTGGGCCTGAAGCCAGGAACTGAGATGTGCAGTACTTATATCCTCTTCTGGCTCGATAGAGGAGAGATGTTGAAATGTGTGTGCTGAGAGTGCAGGAGTGCGTATGAGATAAAAATCGGCAGGGAGATAAAGAGCAGCAGTAGATGAATGAACATCGCTTTTTGTGGTCATAACAATCCCTTCTTAGCATCATTGAAAGGTTTAAGAAAGCAGCAGCAGGCGATCCCAGGAAGGAGCCACCTCACAGGCAGCAGCAAGAAGAGCAAGCGCAGTGCCAGCAGCGCCAGTGAGCAAATCTGGCTGATCCACCAGCCTGCCTCCTGGCTCGATGTTACGAAAGCCTAACGGGCTTTGGGGATCAAACTGTTCTAGAATGCGCTCAACTAGATGCGGAATGTGCGCCAAGATGAATGGGTCCAGGCTTTCGTGAGCGAAATGCAGACAAATCAGGAGAAGTCCGGCGCTGCCATGACAGAGGATGGGCGCTGAAATGTTGCGTTCGGATTCGGGGCGACGTAAAACAGCTTTGAGAGCATCAAGGGCAATGTTCATCAAACGCTCTTCTTTGAGAACCTGTCCGGCGAGCCAGAGACTGCGAGCAATACCGGGAGCGCCATAGCACCAGGCTGTACGAGACGCTGGAAGTGAACGCCATTGCTCAGGCGAAGAAGCCAGTTCATACGGAATAGCGGCGGGCCAGGTAACGCCCCATTCATCATAGATTTGATGATCAACGAGCCACTGACTCACATAGGCGATAGATTCAAGCAAGCCAGGAACGTCATAGCCTGCCATAGCAACGAGTGCCAGGGCTGTAAGGGGACCGGCAATGCCATGCGCCAGGCCGCAATTAAAACGCCCACAAGGATAGTCATGGCGAGCCTGTTCAGTAATAAGCAGAGATGGCGGACTGAACCATCGTTCCTTTCCAGGCTCCTCTCCCGGAGCAGTTAGAGCGAGCAGATAGTCTAGTAACGTGTGTAGCGTATCCTGGACAGCCAGATCAGGAGTTGGAACGCTGGCAAGATACCCTACTATGCCAGCAGCGCCGGTAATAAGATCAAATTCTGGTTCTGCTATACCCCCATTGGGTGGTATATGCCAGGATGAGTGTCCCCTTACTTGTTCGGCAATGGATTGATGGAGCCGGGTAAGCGTTTGCTGGTAACGCTGTCCAGCTTTGCTGAATTGCTGAATGACAAAGGCGATGCCACTAACGCCGCCAAAAAGCCCTGGAGAAGTCAAATTTCGCTGCTGACTGCGTGTCGCAACCAGTTTCAAGTAATGGTGGGCAATCGTTTGCCGGCTTTGTCCAGGGAAACAAAGGGCTATATGCCAATAGAAGAGAGCGAACTCTGCTGCTGACCAGGGATGAGAATGATCCCATTGTGAGGATGAACTCTGCTCTTTGGCTAGAATTGCAACCTGCTGCACGTACTCAGGATCGCACAAGTGCTCTGCTACCCAAAGCGAGGCTCCTTCCGCTTTGCTGCGGAGTGGCTCATCAAGGAATACTCTCCAGGGAGAACGAGAAGTCCGATTCCCATCAATTGATTCTTTGGCTGCAACATGACGAATGCTCTCCATAAGCCTCCTTGCTTTTTGTCTCTCGTAGAGCGGGTAAAAGGGTAAAATGCGATATCGTTGTGAGAGTATAACACAGCTTTTGGGGGTCGTCCACGCGTAAAAGGAGGAACAAATGAACTAGACAAAAAACTGTCCGGTAATGTCGTGGTATCATGACTATATTACAGTTTATGCTCTTAATCAGGAGGTTCGCGTATGACCCCAGAGGCGATGGCCTATCTCAATGAGGCGTTGGACTACATTCAGGCAAATGCTGTCAGGCGAGATCTCATCAATTGGCTGGATCTGAGGCAGAAGGTCTTTGACTTGGTCTATGATGCCCAGATACCAGCTGATACTTATCCAGGTATTGAACTTGCTTTAAAGCACTTGAATGACAACCACAGCTTTTTTCTGAGCCCAGAAAAAGAGCAACGACGCCTTGCAGGTGTGACTAAACGAATCGGGTTGCGCTCCACGTATCCAGAAGGGGTCGTGATTGTCGTGTTCTCTGACAGTCCTGCAAATCAAGCCGGGATACGCATTGGAGATCAAATTGTTCAGCTCAATGACCATCCTCTATCTACATTGACTCGTCAGCAGTTTCAGATGATGATAAATGAGGAACAAGTAGATTTGGTACTCCAGCCAAAGGGGCAACAAGATCTTCGGTCGGTCCATTTACAGGCCGCCTCCTATGATGAAAGGAGGAGCCCGGAGGGACGACTGATAGCTAACAAGGTTGGTTACTTAGATTTGCCTGACCTGCCTGGCAATTTAGAACACAAACAGTTGTATATGGCAGAGACACAGAGACTTCTTAGGGAGATTGATCAGGCGGGGGTCTCTGGCTGGGTGCTCGACCTGCGCCGTAACAGTGGAGGAAACATGTGGCCGATGCTTGCTGGGATCGGCTCTCTTTTGGGGGAAGGGGAATGTCTTGCATTGGTTTCTCCCTGGGAGAAAGTCCCAATTTTCTATCGTGATGGGAAAGCCTATGCACAAGAGCGATGGGAAAAGCTTGCAGAGGAAGTAAAAAATCCGTACCAGCTTCAACACCCATTACCGCCTGTAGCAGTGCTTACCAGCAGTCAAAGCACTGGTAGTTCTGGAGAATTTGTCGTTTTGGCGTTTCGCGGACGTCCCAGGACGCGCAGTTTTGGAGAACCTACCTATGGGGTACCAACTGGCAATGATCTGAAAGAGTTGTCCGATGGGGCAAAAATATTCCTGACCTCTTATTGGGGGGCAGATCGAACAGGGAATGTCTTTAATGGTCCGATCCCTCCTGACCACTATGTCAAAGTCGATTGGCCCCACTTCGGTGAGAAAGATGATCCTGTTTTACAAGCCGCTCTCCAGTGGCTGTGGGATGAAGAAAGCTGTTAGGTGTCTGGCCTGGGAAAATAAAAAGTTTTTCATGAATAGGCGTTTTTCTTTTAGGACGAAGGGAGTATAGCATTCCATGAATAAAGATATTACCTCATTTCTTTTTGAAGAAGTCCAGGATGATATCTTTGAGTTGGATATCCGTATTTCTGAGGTTTCCAATGAGGGAGAAGAAAACCAAGTCATCCCGTCGCATTTTATTCTGTGTGATACTTCAGAAGGTTGTCTCACTCTTTTGGCTTGTTAGAGGGATATCTACTTAGAGGTTTGGAATAAAGGGGTCTTGCATGATGAAAACAATAAGTTTTCTCAAGGCGAGGCCGTTTTATTTTTTGATGCTCTGTGTGGATTATTAATAGCTTCTTTCTCCGCTGGGCTTAACTCAGGTTAATTGTATGCTGGATCTTTCTCAACAGAAATCATTTCCAGACGATTACGACAATAGATAGTATAAGGGTGTTCTAAGCCAAGCATACTTTCTCCCTTGAGCAACGCTTGCCTATAGCGGTTCTCTGCCAACATTAGATGGCCCTCTTTGACCAGGTGATCCGCTATAATGAAAAGACAGCGAACAACCTCTTGATAATCTATTTTCTCGTTCAAAGGGGATGAGGATTCTCCCAAATTGATAAGAGCCCGGTGCAAAAAAGGTCGCGCAAGATGGAGATGATTTTGGGCAATAAAGAGTTCTCCTAAACATGTCAGGGCATAAGCAAGTTCATAAGGATCTGGTGCAGGGTGCTTCTCATATAGCTGCACAGCCTTTTGATAAAAAGCTTCTGCTTGGTGGTGTTGTTTTAACTCAAAAGAGACGTTGCCTAATGCAACCAAAACAGAAGATATAGACGGATGATAGGGTCCTAATTTTTGTTCAAAGATCTGTAAAGCTTGTTGGTAAGCAGCAAACGCAGGTATGTATTGTTTTTGAAAGTGATAAACATGTCCCAGGCTTTTGAGGAACGCTGCAACGGCGAAATGGTCTGCCCCTAGAGCTTTTTTTGAGATAGAAATTGCTTTTTGGATCAACTCGATTGCTTGCTGCTCGTTACCTTTGTGCATCAGGGCGGATCCTAGAGCATTGAGCGTTGGTGCTACTGCGTGATGATTCCATCCCAGGATCTGTCTCTTAATCGCTAGGGCTTGTTGAGCAGAGACGATTGCTTGAGTATACTTTCCCTGGTAACCGTATAAATTGGCAAGAATCTCAAGTGTTTCGGCTGTGTCTAGATGATCTGGTCCCTGAACCGTCTCGCGGATAGCTAATGCACTCAGTAAATACTCTTCGGCTCGGATGTACTGTCCTAAGCCAAGAGAGATAAGCCCAAGCTCATGAAGATAAAATGCTGTTGTAATATGTTCTTTCCCGAAAACTTGTTGAGCAATATCAAAAGCTTGTAGCAATAATGACGCTGCCAGGACATGATTTCCCAAATACTGTACATAATAAGCTACTCTGTAGAGCAGTTCCGCCGCTTCTGGCGAGTTGATTTTCAGCTCTCCGATATGAGCAGTGCAGGAAAGCACATGGGGAAGAAGCATTTGATACCCTGATTGCTTATGAACTTCATGGGATAAGATATTGCGATAGTCTGGAAAGATATGAAGCATGGTCTGGATGATGCGCTCTACCCACAGCTTATGCTCACGTTCATTCATCTCATCTTTGAGCACAGCCTGGACTAGGCGATGGATACTAAGTGTGCTCATTTCTGAGTCCCTATAAATTAGAGAAAACCGCCGTAATTCCCTGATCGCCTCATCCAACAGAAGGGGGTCGTTGGAGATCGATTGCAGCCGCATGCTAAGAGCTTCCCCGGTCTGAATAAAAAACTCTTCAGGAATCGCTTCTGCATGCAAAAATGCACATACACGCAGCAGATCAGCAACAGCAGGAGATCTCTGTTCAACCTGTTGAATTGCAAGGGCAAGGGTCGTCGTCACGGAATCTGGATGATGACTGCTAAGCGTGCCACGGGTGCTAAGCAAAACAGTTCGGCGAGTGGCATAGCGTTCAAGATAGTCAGACAAACTACATGCTGTCTCTTCAATATAAGCCCCGGCTTGATCAAGTGCTAGAGGCAAGCCATCTAAAAGTTCAACTAGTGTGTTCGCCTGGGCAAGCAACGAAGGCGAAGCATCTTCTAAAGCTGCATCAGAGGGGAGTAACCTGGCTCGGCGTAGGAGAAATAGCGCCCCTTCTGCTGGCTCCATCTTTTGCAGGTCAATATGGAAGCCGAGTGAGCCAGCAATCTGAGAACGTGTAGTGATCAGAATATGTCCCTGGCGTGTGTCAGGAAGCACGATATGAAGCTGCTCCATATCTTCCACATTATCAAAGACAAGCAGCCAGTTAGTGTGACTATGGAACCAGCGTTTTACAGCTTCTCTCAAGAGAATGTGATTTGAACTATCTTTCTCTGGCAGTTGGAAGAGATGAGCCAGCATACGATAATCCGCCATCAAGATCTCAGGAGTTTCCGCTCCAACCCATAGTACCGTCTGGTAATTGTCACGAAACCGATAGAGATATTCCAGGGCTGTTTGTGTCTTGCCAATTCCTCCCAGACCGGACATAATTTGGGGCTGGGTTAATGCTATCCGACGTTCCTGGTGCAGCCGCTCATGCAGCTGGTACAGAATATCCTCACGACCGGTAAAGTAAGGATTGCGCGGATAGGGAACATGCCAAAGAGGAGCCTGCTTTTCAGCACCTTGTTGTTTTTCATCGTTTTCTGCAAAAAGTGCTTCAGGAGTGGTCTGCAACACTTCACACAAACGTTCTCGATAGTATTGTTGAGGGATTGCCTGATCATGCTCCCAGCGGCTGATGCTACGTGCTGTGGTGCCGACTGCTTCAGCTAATGCTTCCTGTGAGAGTTTGAGGCGAGTTCGCGCCTGAGCTAAACGTTCTCCAAAGATCGCTTTACGGAAAAAATGTTTTTCGGAAGCCATCTCATTTCCTTTTAACATAGAACAAAAAATCTAGACAAAAAAAAGTCTTGTATTGTCGTGGTATTATACCACATTACAGCTTATACTTATGATAAATGTTATCACTACATTTGAGATATGAGGTGGCTTACGCACCTTATTGTTACTTAACTGGCATTTTATTGATAGCTGAATCTATGCGGTAAGGACATCCTCTCAGGCGCAGTCGTCTAGTGGTTGAAGACACTTTCCTTGCATTGAGGAAGGAAAGAAAGGTTCGATTCCTGATGCGCCTTTCGCAACTACTATGTTGCGGTATCAAAATCTCGAAGAAAGGGGGAAAAGCAATGGAGCGTGTACTGAACCTGCAGAAACTGGTTATTGATGAGCCTGATGTTGAATTTGCAGTTCAAAGCAGTGGTTCTTGCCTCTTCGCAAGCTGCTAACGATATTAAGGATCAACTAGCAGATAACTTGTTATTGAGAATCTGTGCCCTGACAAGTTAATCTCGTCCGTAGACCAATTGCTAGTTGATCTACCTGAAATTTTGGGAAAGATGGACGGCTCTTACATAGATTTGGTGGAACCTTTTCAGTAATGTCTGAAAAAACCTGTGAGTTGTGCTCAAAAGGAAGCTTACTTCTATTCATGTAAGCCTATCATACACTAAATCATGTAAGAACCGTCTTATTTGGTAATCGACAGAGATACCCTTTATAGAGAATAATCTACGACTAACGGAAAGAAGGTACATTGTCATGATCGAGGAAAAACTATGTGAGAAATTGCTCGTGGGGGTAACTAGCTCTATTAATGCTATAAGTATACATATTTACCTCCAGCATCTTCGTGCTGGATTTGCGCAACATATCAAGGTGATTATGACACAAAATGCGGCACAGATAGTTAGTCCTAAAGTTGTAGAGTTTTTTGCAGATGATCGGGTGTTTATGGATTATTGGGATCAGTCTCCGTCTGTAGATCGGTTACCACATATCCAATTAACCCAATGGGCTGATTTATTCCTAATTTTCCCTGCTACGGCTGATATTCTTGGAAAGGCCGCAAATGGCATTGCTAACGACCTTCTCTCAACAAGTATTCTCAGCTATACCGGGCCTATTGTTTTTGTTCCTGCGATGAATCTTTCCATGTGGAAAAGTAAAGCTCTTCAAAGGAATATCCAGGCTCTAGAAAAGGATGGCCATTATATTGTCCCACCCGAATCTCCCACTTTTGATGTAGGTTCTTGTCAACAAGATGCCCTTGTCTCAAGACCAGAGGATGTTCTGCGGCACTTGAAGCAAGTTCGCATTAAGTTTTTAAGAGAGGCTAGAATGGCTAATATCAAAGGGGCTGATGTTTCTTAGGTGTGCAAATATTGTATAGTGAAACTGATAACTACACGCAGAAAAATGGTATAACGGTGTAAGTAGTATATCAGTAAAAAAAGGATTTAAAAGAAAGAAGGACATGACCAATGAACACCGTTCCTCATATCTTTTTCCGTCTATTCCATCGTGAATGGTATGAGACGCCTGATCGCTATCAACCTTCCAGTGAATTATTGCAAGTAGCGCGTGCTGTTATTCCTCCAACTTGGAGATTGTATAGAAATAATAAGTGGTACTATGTGATCCCTGATGAGATCAGTATTCCCAAGCAGGGATGGAAAATCCATATCTCAGCAACTCCAGTCAATTGCGAAGAAGTTCTGCAGGCTGTTGCTGCAACTTGTACAGAAAGAGCAACGCCGTTCAAATTTACTTTAGATCGTTTTTATGTTACTCTTACAACATCGAAAATCTGGCCGAGGGAAGCAGCTGGCAAGTTTATTACAATCTATCCGAAAGATAAACAGGATTTTCGAGAGTTGTTAGAGGTACTCTATCTTCCTCTTCAGCGTTTTACAGGACCTTATATTCTTTCTGATCGACGATTTAGGGATTCTCGCGTGATCTACTATCGGTATGGCGGTATTGATGATTTCAGCGTTCTTTCATACCGAGGAGAAAAACAGCATATGCTTGTTTCTCCTGATGGAGAGCTGGTTCGAGATCAGCGAGCCCCTTATTAGAATCCTCCTTCCTGGGCAATAGATGATCTATATGACTCTGATACTGAGAAAGGAAATGCAACAGAGCCGGTTCTCAAAGAAGGCCGATATCTTATTCGACAGGTGCTCCGATTTTCGGTAAGCGGGGGAGTTTACTTTGCTATCGATCAAGAGACAGGCAATACAGTTGTGATCAAAGAAGCAAGACCGGCTACTGCATTTGATGCCGAGAACCATGATGCTGTTGACCGTTTACGCAAAGAATATCGGCTTTTGCAAAAGCTCCAAGACACGGGCATTACTCCTCTACCTATTGACCTTTTTCAGGATTGGGAACATCTGTTTCTCGTTGAAGAATATGTTCCAGGGCCTGACCTGGCTATATATGTCGTTAGTTCTAATCCGCTTTTTAGTCCGTATCCGGTTGAGCAACAACAAAAAAAAGTCTATGTTGACAAATTGCGAATACTTTGGACGAAACTTGCTCAAGGAATCGCGCTGATTCATAGCCGAGGCATTGTCTACGGCGACCTCTCCATCAAAAATGTGATTGTCAGCAACGAAAATGCTGGGGAAGTGCGCATTATTGATTTAGAGGCTGCTTGGGAAGAAGGGGTGGATACCAACGCAATTGGCAACTCCTGGCTTCATAAACCCAAATCATAAAGGCGAACGGAGCCAGGAAGATGACTTCTATGCATTGGGAGCTGTCATGTTAGGGACATTGTTTACGATGAATCCGCTTTTAGATGTTGATCCGTCAGCAAAAGAAAGATTTACCCGAGAACTAGGGATTGAGCTAGGAGTTCCACAACAGATTCAATCTCTCATTGAGCAATGTTTGAGCGAAGACGCTTCTGAGCGACCTGCTCCCCACCAGATTGTAGAGGTTATTAAGCAGGCGCCTACTCTCTCATGCATATCCGCTCGCACTCCTCTCTCTCAAAGTGAGATACATCAAATTCTCCCAAAGATTACCAGCTATATCCGGGCGAGTGCCGATGTACAGCGGAAAGATAGATTGTTTCCTGGCGATTTCTTAGGCTTCCTAACCAATTCTCTGAGTATTGCGTATGGCGCAACAGGGGTCGCTTACGCTCTATCGAAAATTGATGGCGAAGTTCCCCAATTGATCCAGTCCTGGTTGCTCGAACAGCCCGTCAATCAGGCGGATTATGCACCTGGTCTCTACATAGGATCAGCAGGTATTAGCTGGGCTTTTTGGGAACTGGGTTTTCATACCATATCGCTGCAAATCATGCGTTCCATTGACAATCATCCGCTCCTTTGGGATGTCGCTGATGTGTTTTATGGTGCTGCAGGATATGGATTAGCTTGTCTTCATTTGTACTTAGAAACAAAAGGCCAAGAATGGTTAGATCGAGCTGTAGAAGTAGGAGAATGGCTTCTTGTATCGAAAAAGGAAGACGAGAAACGTGGGTTTTACTGGCCTGATAAAGAAGGGCGCACACACCTCGGCTACACCAGAGGAGCCAGTGGAATTGCACTTTATCTACTCTATCTCAGTCTTATGACAAGTGAACAACAATTTTTAGAGACTGGTCAGCGAGCGTTGGCTTTTGATTTATCCTTTCTTGAAAGAACGAGAGATGGGATCCTGAGCCTTCCGCGCGGCGTTGTTGGCTCTTTTGAGAATGTAATCTCTCACTATTGGCTTAACGGCAGTACAGGGGTCGCAACCGCTTTGCTTCGTTACTGGGCTTACACAAAAAATCCTCATGATTTAGCCCTTCTCGAAGAGTTGGCTCCAGATACTTTTAGAAAGTATACCGTCCATCCTAGCTTGTTCCAAGGACTTTCCGGGCTGGGAAACTTCCTTTTAGATGCCTATGATTTTACTAGCGATAAAGGTTATCTAGATCGTGCATATGAGGCAGCAAAGAGTGTGCTTTTGTATCAGGTGCAGAGACCTGAGGGTGTTGCTTTTCCTGGAGATCAGCTCCTCCGTATCTCTACCGATTTCGGAACAGGGTCGGCAGGTATTGCACTCTTTTTACATCGCCTCGCTTATGCTGATCAGAGAATAGGAAACTTCAATTTCACATTGGACCGCCTCCTCTGGGATCGTTCAGGTCAGGATAATCTCATACCTGTGTCCCGAGGTCAGGAAAAGTATATGTAGAGGATTCAAACAGCAATTCTGTGAGTATTGGGAGGATATGCCACCTGCCTGATCCTCGTTACATTGGTCGAAAAAAGTTATAGATGTACTAAAAGTAATATGTTACACTGTTAGTTGTTATGAAAGGTTGGCCATTTGCTATGCCATCAAAGCCGTTCTCAGGGCAAAATTCGATCTATGTTCGTCTCTTGCGGAATCGCTCTTTTACATTGGTATGGAGCGGCCAAACGATTTCGACCCTCGGTGACACCTTTTTTAATTTAGCGGTGATGTGGGTCATTTATGCCCAGAGTGGTTCAGCACTTCAGACGGCATTGATAAGCGTTATTTGGCATATCTCAAGCATTGTGTTCGGTCCTTTCGCAGGAGCAGTGGCAGATCGCTGGGACCGGAAGTACATTATGGTCATGACCAACGCTGTGTCAGCTCTTGTCGTAGGGATAGTTGCAGCGGTCATTCTTGCTAGAGGCATGGCCGCACCTGCCCTTATCTTTGTAACAGTGTTTCTCATTAATACGTTAAACACCTTCCTCTCTCCAGCCCGTTTTTCGATTATGCCAGAGATTGTCGGCCTGGATCTGATGGCAACGGCTTCAGGTCTGTCATCTTCTGCCGGACAAGTAGCCTCCCTGATTGGCAGTGCCCTTGCCGGGATCGTCATCTTCATAGTAGGCGCGGCCTGGGCAGTGGCGATAGATGCGTTTTCCTTCGCCTGTGCTGCCATATGCATTGCCATCGCTCATTTACCGTTGAAGCAACCTATCTCCCCTGATGATGGAAGTCGCTCTTCTTTTTGGCAAGAGATTCTATCTCTGTTCCCGACGATTGGGGAGGGGTGGAAAACCATAGCCAAAAAGCCGCTTTTGCGGGCTGTTATGTTGATCGCTATCTTGATCAATGTGGCAACATTTATGGGGCCGCTTATTCCCGCTCTAGTCCGTCAACGGCTGCATGGTGGTGCTGAGGTCTATGGCCTTTTAGAAGCAGGAAGCGTGGTTGGGGCTATACTTGGTGGAGTTCTCGCCGGTTTGATCGAACGGCGCATCGGAGCTGGTCGTCTACTTATTATAGGATGGGCGTTGTCTGGTTTATGTACTATTGGTGTGGCGTTTTCAACATCGGTCCCGTTCACTGTTTTGCTGGAATTTGGGAGCTCGTTATGTATGCTTCTGGGAACAATTTCTGTTGAAGCTTCGTTGCCTGCTTTAGTCCCTGAAGAGTATCGTGGTCGCTTGTTCGGCACGATAGGAGCGCTGGCTGTTCTCCTGATCCCGCTCAGTGCCCTCCTTGGTGGTTGGCTCACAGATCTGCTGGGGGTAGTTCCGCTCTTTGCCTTTGGAGGTATCTGGGTTCTCGCGGTGGCGACACTGGCTTTGGCTAATCAGCACATACGTGCCGTTCGTCTTGGGGACTAAACGTCTAATATTTCCTATATGCTTTCAGGTAGGGAGTGCGGAGAGGTGATACAATGAGGTGGTGGACTTGATCCGGTTTGATGGAGTCCCGCAGAGCTTTTAGCTCATTATGTTAATGTAACACATGAATAACATGATCTTTGCTCCTTCAACAAAACCAGTTTGCGACCCTGCCAACAGCCCTCTCCCCTAACATCCTTATCTGTGGTACAATAGCGTGGATTTCAGAAAAAGTGTTGATATTTAAGCTATCTATGGCTGTTATATGACGGAGTGTGATGATGTTGGAACAGAGAGACTTACTGGCGGGCCTCAATGAGCCGCAACGCGAAGCTGTCACCACGACACAGGGACCGGTGCTGATCCTGGCCGGGCCGGGCAGCGGCAAAACTCGCGTCATCACGCACCGCATCGCTTACCTCGTCCAGCAAGAAGACATATCGCCCTGGCATATCCTGGCTGTGACTTTTACCAATAAGGCCGCTAAAGAGATGCGCGAACGCCTGGAGAAACTGGTGGGCGTGAGCGAATCGAAAGAGATGATGATCGGCACCTTCCATGCCATCTGCGCGCGCGTGCTGCGTATTGAAGCCGACTCGCTTGCCCCATGGGGGCTGACCCGCTCGTTTGTGATCCTCGATACCGATGATCAGCTTACGTTAGTCAAGCAGGCGATCAAAGAGCTTAATCTGGACGAGAAGTTCTACCGGCCAGGGAACGTCCATGCCCAAATCTCGCGGGCCAAAAACGAGATGCAGGGACCGGACCAGATGGCGGAGCAAGCCAGGAAGCATAGCGAAGAGGTCGCAGCCCGCGTTTATAAAGTCTACCAGCGGCTACTGAGGAAAAATAATAGCGTCGATTTTGACGATCTGCTGATGATCACCGAGCAGCTCTGGCGCAGCGAGCCGACGATATTGCTGCGTTATCAGCGTAAATGGCAATATATCCATGTTGATGAGTTTCAGGATTGTAACCTGCCGCAATACAAGCTGGTCCGTTTGCTCGGTTACGGTTCTCATGATAGCCACGAGGGGCGGGGTAACGTCTGTGTCGTGGGCGATGACGATCAGATGATCTATAGCTGGCGCGGGGCCAACGCCGAGAATGTGCTGCGCTTCGAGCGCGACTTTCCGCAGACGCGGCTCGTGATCCTCGACCAGAATTATCGCTCAACCCAGACTATTCTTGATGCCGCGCAAAATATCGTGCGCCGCAACCGGATGCGTAAAGACAAAAAGCTCTGGACAGACCTGGGAGACGGCCCGAAGATCGTGGTGCATACAGCCTACGACGAAGAGCAGGAAGGCCACTATGCCGCGCAAGAGATCCAGCTTTTGCGGGCCAGAGGCGAGATTGAGCATCTGGGCGACGTGGCCGTGATGTATCGCACCAATGCCCAATCGCGTGCAGTCGAGGAACAATTTCTGCGCGCAAACATCCCTTACAAAGTGATCGGGAGCCGCAAGTTCTATGAGCGCAAAGAAATTAAAGATATGCTGGCCTATTTGCGCCTGCTTGCCAATCCCAATGATGATCTGAGCTTGCAGCGTATCATCAACGTGCCCAACCGCAAAATCGGTCCCAAGACCGTCAGCGAACTGCAACACTGGGCGGGCCAGTTGCAAATCTCGCTCTATGCCGCCATACAGCGCATCAGCGAACATCCCACGCTCGGTAAGGCCGCGAAGGTCGCCTTGACGAGCTTCGGCGAGTTGATGGCAGACCTGACCAGGTCGGTGGAAGAATTGCCGCTACCTGAGCTGGTGAATAGAGTCGCGGAACGCAGCGGCTATGGCCCGGAGTTACGCGCCAATGGGGATGAGGAGCTGGACCGCTGGAATAACGTGCTGGAGTTGCGGCGCGTTGCCGAAGACTATGAGGAGATTGAGACGCCGGTTGCGCTCGAACTGTACCTGGAGAATGTCGCGCTGGTCGGAGGCGCCGATACCGCGCAGACGAGCGAAGATGGTACGCTGATCAAAGAGGAGAACAAGGACGCGGTCACTTTGATTACGTTGCATGCAGCCAAAGGCCTGGAGTTCCCCGCGGTCTTCATTATTGGCATGGACGAGGGGTCATTGCCCCACGCGCGTTCTATCAGCCAGCCTGAGCAATTAGAGGAGGAACGGCGACTGGTTTACGTTGGCATCACGCGCGCCATGCGCCATCTTTACCTTGTACGCGCGCGGCGACGCTCGTTTTTTGGCGAGTCGCAATATACAGAGCCTTCGCGCTTCCTCGATGATATTCCCGGTTCCCTGACCAGCCATAAAACGACCGGTCAGAGCAAGAAAGATACATCCAGCTCAAGGAATCGCCGGAATGTCTGGGAGGATGATTTCAACCAGGATATCTACGGCTCCCGCGAGGGTGGCAGAGTGTATGGACGCGGCATTCCACAGAGTCCGTCGCGTGCGAGTTTTTCCTCACCGCCAAAGACTCCCCCATCGCTGCCGTTGGCACCAAAAATAGAGCCGGCCAGGCCGAAGGGGCAGCAATATAAGCCAGGCGATAGAGTGCGCCACAATCTGTTTGGCGAGGGCATCATTCTAAAAAGCGAAATGGAGTCGGGGACCGAGTTTGTGGATGTGCTGTTCCAGGGCAAGCATGGCAAAAAAAAGTTGAGTATGGACTTCACAAATTTAGAGAAATTGTAGGGTCCCGATTTATCGCGACCGACGCGATTTATCGCCTGACCAACAAAAAAGTCTGACCAACAAAAAAATTCGCAATCGCCTGAGTGGTAAATTGTATTCGGCGACATTGGAGTGCGGAAAATTTCAAGATATAACAACGCATATGCAGCACGAAAATCAATCTGTTCAGCAGGAAACACCAGCGCTGCTCCGTGGGAATCGCGAACTGGCGATTCTTTACGAGATCGCCAGCTACCTCAATCATAAAGTAGATGTCCGGGAGGCGCTGCAAGAAGTGCTGGTCCGCGTGACTGAGATGCTGAACCTGCAAACAAGCTGGCTGTGGTTGCTCTCAGAGCAGGGAACGCCTGTCCTGGCAGCCTCGCAGGCGCTACCGCCCTATCTTGCCGATCATCCTGAGCGCATGACCGGCTCATGCCTTTGCCTGGATACCTTCCTCTGCGGCGATCTGGAAGGGGCCTCTAATGTCGATGTCTTACGTTGCAGCCGCTTAAAGAATGCCGAGCGCGATAGCGATCCCACGGCACTGGGATTGCGCTTCCATGCCAGTGTTCCCATCTACGCCGGAGATACGCCGCTGGGCGTGCTCAATGTTGCCAGCAAGGATTGGCGCGAACTCCAGGAGAAGGAACTGCAATTACTCCACATTATCAGCGATCAGATCGGGCTGGCGATCCAGCGGGCGCGCCTCTCCGCCGACCATACGCGGGCCGCCGCCAGGCTGGCGACAATCGAGGAGCGCAACCGGCTGGCCCGCGAGATCCATGATACGCTGGCACAAGGCTTAGCCGCCATCACTTTGCAGCTTGAAACCGCCGATGCTCTCACCACGTCACATCCCCAACGGGCGCAAGACGCCATTCAGCGCGCGTTACGCCTGGCACGCAGCAATCTTGAAGAAGCGCGCCGCTCCGTCATGGATCTGCGCGCCGCCCCCTTACAAGGGCATACCTTGCCCGAGGCCCTGGCGACTCTGATAGCCCGTGAATATCAGCAGCCAGAATCGGGCCTGACCATCGAGTATAGCCATGATCCGATCCAGAACTTTCCTGCGTTGCCCGCACGCGTTGAAGTCGGACTCTACCGTATCGCGCAGGAGGCGCTCTCCAATGCCAGCAAACATGCGGCAGCGCAGCATATTGCAATGACGTTGCAGGCGGAGGAGCAGTGGGTGTGCCTGATCGTGCAGGATGATGGGCAGGGCTTTGATCCCTCAAATGTATCGCAACAGAGCCGCGCAGGACATTTTGGGCTGATAGGGATGGGAGAGCGGGTCAAGCTCCTGGGTGGCTCTATTCGCATTCAAAGTGAGCCAGGCGCCGGCACTTGCATTGATGCCTCAGTTCCCTATTAATCAGTTGCCTGAAACAAGGTAAGGAAACGCAAAGAAAGGCCAGGCTATGGTGCGCATCTTGCTCGCCGACGATCACCCGATTGTGCGCGAAGGTCTTCGCAATTTGTTGGAGACCCAGCCCGACTTCGAGGTGATCGCGGAATGTGCCAATGGTGAAGAAGCAGTCCGTAAGGTGACGCAGCTCCACCCTGATGTTCTCCTGCTCGATCTCGAAATGCCGGTCATGGACGGCGTCGAAACCATTCGCCGCCTGAGTCAGCAGCCAGCTATGCCGCGCATCATCGTCTTTACAGCCTTCGATGATGATGAGCGCATTATTCATGCCATCCAGGCCGGAGCCAATGGCTATCTGCTCAAAGATGCGCCACGGGAAGAGATCTTCAAGGCGATTCATGTTGCCATGAGCGGCGGCTCCCTGCTGCAACCGGTGGTGGCATCGAAATTATTGCACCACGTTGGTCAACAGCAGCAGAGGAATATACCCATCAGAGGAAGTATGCCCATGCAGGTAGAGGAGCTGACCGAGCGAGAGCTGGAAGTCTTGCGCCTGCTGGCACAGGGGATGCCCAACAAAGAAATTGCCACCCACCTCATTATCAGCGAACGCACCGCCAAATTTCACGTCAGCTCCATCATGGGCAAGCTGGGCGCTACCAACCGGACAGAAGCGGTTTCTCTGGCAGTTCAGCGCGGCCTGATAACCCTGCACTCGTAATCTGCGTGATTCGCATCGGCCCCGTCCCGCGCTTTTGCGATGCCGGTTGATATTGCCCCTGAAATGGTAAGACATTTAGGCTAATTTCTCTGCAAGAACGTGGAGCCGGAAATGATCTGATATACAATAACATAGATGTTAGCAGACACATCTATACATTGTGTGTAGAGATCAGCGTGTAGCCATGAGGCAATGGCCGGAGGCTAGAACGCAGGCAAGTTTTTTAGGAAGAACAGATGATAAATCCACGCTTATCCGCAGCCATCTACGTGCTTTTGCTCATCGGAGTACTATCGCTGATAGGAATTAGCGCCGCGATGTGGATAGGCCCAGAAATAACGCATGGGACCGGTGTGGCGCATAACGATGGGCAGATTATATCGATAGGCCCAAACATGGATTTTGTCTTGCTCACAGCCGCGGGGCAGAAAGTGCATTTTCAGTGCAGTGGTCGCTGCCGGGGAGAACTGAGCCATATGCAGCGCCATCTGACAGAAAAGGCGCATACCGATGTCTATTACAGGCAGGACGCGAATAAGAATCTGATTGCAATAGACGTGGACTAACTAACGTAATAGGAAGAACGCGTGTATCCAACGGCGTAAATCGTTCAGCATGCAACTATTCCATGTTGGTAGTAAGGAAGCACATGACAACTGGTAAGCAAGATCGCATAATGGACCCAGCACGACAACAAAATAGACCATATCTCGACCGTGCGGATATTGTCATTATCGGCAATGGCATCGCCGGGCTGACCGCAGCTATCGAAGCGCGTGGCCTCGCGCCCGATAAGCGGATCGTGATGATTACGGATCAAACTCATCCCACCATCAACACCCCTGCGTTAAAACAATTTGCGATAGGGAAACTGGAGCGAGAGCAGCTCCTGGCCTATCCGGCAGGGACCGAGCGAGCCGAGCGTATTCATGTAGTGACGGCCCACGTCGAAGAGATCCATGCCAATAGCAAATATGTCACCTTGAGCGGCAATCGCGGTTTTGGTTACGACTCCTTGCTTCTAGCGACAGGCAGCACCCCGATGGGGCTGCCTGACAGTACGCCCGGGCGCAACTTCGATGGCGTGCTCACACTGCACCGCCTGCGCGATTACCTGGATTTTCGCCGTCGTTTGCCCGAAGTCAGCGAAGCCGTTGTGATTGGCGGCGGCGTTCATGCCATTGAAACCGTGATGAATCTCCTCTACTGGGGAATTCACGTCAACTGGCTGATCCGCAGCGCCAACTTTATGCCTAAGGTGCTCGATGAAATATCTTCCGAGATGGTGCTGGAGCGGGTGCGTCGTGCGGGCGTCTCCATTCGTACGGAGACAGAGGTTGTAGGGGTTGTGGGACGCATCGCCACTGTTTCCGGCGTCATTACCAATCATCAGGAGATGATTCCCTGCCAGATGGTGCTGACCTGCACCGGTGTGCAGCCCGTGACCTGGTTGGCGGAACGGTGCAGCATTCCCATTCGCGCCAAACGCGGCATTATCGTGGATGATAAACTGCGTACCAGCGTACGCGATATTTACGCGGCGGGTGATGCCGCCGCTCTCAAAAATCCCCAGACGGGCAATTACGAACCGCGGGCGCTATGGTACGCCGCCGTTTCGCAGGGGAAGATAGCAGGCGCCATGCTGGCAGGCCGCAAGGATCTGGCCGAGCAGCCATTTGGCGCTCCCTGGCAGGCGACCCACCTGGGTGAGCTTTTTATGCTCTCCGTCGGCGATCCTATGAGCCGGGACCCCAAAGTGACGACCCTCACCGATACAAGCCAGGGCGGCTACCGTCGCATGACCATCGCTGATGACCGGCTGATCGGCTATCTTTCGCTGGGCATGTCTCAGCCCGATAGCCTTGCGATCAAGCGCATCATCGACGAGGGATATTCTGTGCGCAACATCACCAGGGCGCTCTTGAAGGGCAAATTTGATGCTCGCCAGTATCTTTCGCAGATGCGTTCGCGCGTTGCCGAGAATATGATCAGTTCGGGCAGAAGTCCGGCGGTTTCACCGCCCAGAGAATGGGGGCAAATGCCACCTCAACCTTATACAGGCGCAATGCCGGCTGTGCAGCCGGAAACAGTGCGACGACAGGAGACGCCGAGGCCGGCTGCGAGGCGAGAGGAGCCCGCAATCGCGCAGGAATGGAACAGTAGCCCCATAGTTGCCGAAGAGATCAGCCCCTTCTCGGGGAATCTGCCCGCTATGCGACCTGGCAGAGCTGAAGAAGCTGGTCCGGCTATGCCCCGAGTTCAGGTTGAAGAGGTGAATCCCTTCTCAGGGAATCTGCCCCCTATAGCAGAGCGGGAGATAGAATATCAGCCTCCCACAAGGCAGAACGCGTCACAGAGTTTGTGGACCTACAGCGAAGCGACAACAAAAGCGCCAGCCAGAGAGCGAACGCCCAGGAACCTGTGGTCTTATAGCAATCCAGAAAAAACGTATTGATCTTCAGTATCCTCAAGCGGGTCGAGACAGCCGCTGGCTCCCGCCGCCTCGCTTGAGGAGAAATATAGCATCAAACCCTAAGATGTATTTAAGGAAAAGGAGGAGAAGAAGTGCTCAAGATGCTCAAGCTCCGACCTGCCCTTTTGCATAAAACTGGTTCCCAGGTGGCTCAAGAGTTGCGGGCGTGCATTGGCTGTAATGAATGTCTCCTCGCCTGCCCGGCTTTAACCGAGCCGATCACGATTGACGTGCTGAATCGCGAGACGATCTCAGGGACAATCTCCGCCCCGGTGGCGCGGTTCGCGCAGGCATGTTATCAATGTGGGGCCTGCGTCTCGCCCTGCCCGGTTGGTCTGCACCGAGATGCGATGGTGATGTGGCTCAAAATACGGCTTCTTGCAAGAGATGAGGAGTGATATGAAAGCAAGCTCAGAAAGCGGCTACTCGCTATTCTTTATCGAGTGGAGCCGTTCACGCATGGCTAGCATTATGGTAGCCCTTATCCTTGTTGCTCTCGGAATTGCAGCTTTCGTGTGGGCGCTTCGCTTTAGCGGCGATGCCTCGCCGGATAGTATCACCGGCTATAGCTTTGCGATCTCCGGTACCTTCTTTATGCTGCTCGCGGCTGTACGCTATGCGTTATATCGCCGCTCACGCAAGCGGGCGGTGGGCAAGCTGAATGGCTCGTTGCACTGGCATATGGCCTTTGGGAGCATTGGTCTGGTCTTGCTCTGTTTGCACTCGTTCGGCAATCTCAACCCGCGCTCAGGCACCTACGCGCTCTGGGGCATGATCGCGCTGGTGATCAGTGGCGTAATCGGGCGCACCATCGATCATTTCACGCCGCGCAAGATCGCTAAAGCTGCCAGTCGGGCGCTGACAGCTCAGGGAGAGGATCGCGTCGAGTTCCTCACGCGGAACTTGCAGTCGATTGTCGTCCATAACAAACAGGAAATTCGTACATTTAAGCCCGATAATAATCCCCGTAGTATGGTCGATTCCTCCTTTGGCACGCCATTGCCCTGGGCCGGTGCCAATCGGCAGGCTTCTCCGGCAGGTAACGCCAAAGATCGCGGCGTGTTGCAAACCTCCTGGGATATGGCCTACATCTCGCTGGAGGAAACGCCGCAGGAGATCAGTCGCGATGCGGTGCAATATCGTTTCGTGCCGGACCGAAAAAGCGCGCTGACCCGTCCGGGGGCGCTCCTGCCTGGCGCTTATGATCATATCAACGAGTTGCAACAGGTGGAGAAGGCATTGCGGCACGAGCAGTATCTGCGCTATGTGATTCGCTACTGGCGCAGCTTCCATATCCTGCTGGCAATTGTCACCGTCGGGCTTACCCTCTGGCACCTGGAATTTGCCATGACGCTGCTCATTCCCGTCTGGCTCCATCACTAAAAGACAAAAGAGGCGCTTGCGATCCCTCGCCTGAATCATTTCTTGCCCGCTACAACTGGCCTGCCCTCCGATACGTATTACGTGTAGGTTATTGAGGAAGGAGCCAGAAATCGTGCAACAGATGATCAGCCATCGTGAGCGCCCACGGCGTCGCGATGTTTTTCTGCATAGTATAAAAACATCAAAATTGATAGGAGCGTTATTGCAGGATCGACGCATCCCCGTGATCCGCAAACTGCTGTTCCTGGGCTCAATCGCGGGCTTGCTGTGCATCCTGTTTTTCCCGGACGTCTTTAATGAGGCGTTTTTGAGCGTTGTGATGCCTGTGGTGGGAACGGTGCTGGGGGTGCCGCTTGACGCGGGGTTTGACTGGGTCGCGTTCTCCCTGGTGGTCGTCAGCCTGTTGCGCTTCTTTCCAGCCCAGGTGGTGGCGGAACACTATCGTAGCATTTTTCGCACGTAGGTGTTTTCAATAATCAGGAAGGTGCCAGAAGAGGTCAAAAAACTTAAGGAAAAAATCTACCAGTTTGACGACAGATTCTTACTCGAAAAATCTTGCAATGAGATGATTTGTCTGGTATGGTGAAAGGA
>Ga0209062_1000390_pt1 | contig 145079 bp, 127 predicted proteins | sample Coa_R2_2_FD_187158 | JGI IMG/M metagenome (GOLD analysis project Ga0209062, IMG submission 187158) | Surface soil microbial communities from Centralia Pennsylvania, which are recovering from an underground coalmine fire - Coalmine... | ecosystem: Environmental > Terrestrial > Soil >... | reverse complement strand
ACCGGAGCCTCTCGCCCGCCTAGTCGTTGTCGTGATGGATGACGGTCTTGCTGCGATTGCCGAACTCGTCTTCCTTCTTGATCACCGTCGTCCGATCCTCGCGCGGCTCGCGCTCCTTGATGACGGTGGTGGTGTGCTCGCGGTCGGGTGGCGGCGCTTCACCAACCGTCACGCCGGCGCCGACCGGACCCACATGCACGCCGACCTCGTCGGCAAGTGCCGGCGTCGCGAGCGCGCCGATCATCGCTGCAGCAAACAAGTACTTTCGCATCTGTTCCTCTCCTCCGGATCGATTGCGCGAGTAGAATGTTTAACGGGGGGTAATGTTCCCGCATCAGAGAAGCGCCGCTCTCGCGGCGCTCAAAAATGTTCGATCGATTCAGTGGTGCCAGAACAGCGCCAGCAGCAGAACGATCGGCAGCGGCACGCCAAGCAGCCACAGCAATGCACCTCGTCCAAAGCCCATGATGTCCTCCTCCGAGTGGGTTCTTGCTCGTGAATTGGATGACGCCCGAGCCGGGCAAATGTTCCCGCCGTCGCAAGTTTGGCGACGGCACGCGTCGCCGTCGAAAACGGCCGGCGCAACGCAGCGAGCGTACACTTCTGAACACTCCGCCCCGACTCCCACATGCTTTACTGCTTCGATGAAGGACCTGAAGGCCAAACTGGAAAAGCTGCGCATCGACGCAGCGGATTGCGACCTCATCAGCAAGCTCGCGACCGACTTTGCCAAGCGCGAGCTGTTCGCGCGCCTGTCGCGGCAGCTCCTCGATATGGCCGCCGACGTCGAGGCCTTGATCGCCGCCAAGGAAGCGGCCACGAAAGACGGCAATCCGTCAGGTGGGACAGGCAGCGACGCTTGACGATAGCTGCGCCGCGCGCCTCCGTCCAGTTCTGAACAATCCAGAATACGACATTCCGCGCGTATCATTCGCGAACCGCTCCGGCCTCACCGCATTAACCTACGCGAATAGCGGAGGCCGTGATGAACCTTGCCGTGCCGTTGCTGGCGCTGGTCGTGGAGGATGATCCACTGCAGCGCGAGGTCTTGAGCGACGCGTTGAAGCGAGAGAATCTGGACGTCATTCAGTGCGAAAGCGCCGAAGCGGCGGAGCTCGTCGTCGCCCGTTTCGGCGTCGAGCTCCGCGTCATGGTGACCGATGTCGAACTTGCCGGCCCGGGCAACGGCATCGAGCTTGCGGCCTTCGCGCGGCGGTGCTGCCCCGACTTGCCGATCATCGTCGTCTCCGGCGCCGATCCTGCCGCGCTGCCGTCCGGCATCCGCTTCTTTGCGAAGCCCTACCGGATATCCGAACTGCTGGAGGCCGTGCACGGCTAGGACCCCGGCCTGCCGTTTCGAGCCTCAATAATGGCGGTGGAAATGATGCACCGGGCCGTGGCCATGACCGACCGCAAAGCGGTCCGCGGCGGCAATCGCGGCGCTGATGAAGGCCTTGGCATTGCGGACGGCCGCTTCGACGTCCTCGCCCCTGGCAAGCCCCGCGGCGATCGCCGCGGACAGCGAGCAGCCGGTGCCGTGGGTATTCCGGGTGGCAAGGCGCGGGGCGGCGAGCGGCACGGTGCTGTTTGCGCTGATCAGGTAATCGATGCTCTCGCTGCCGTGGCCATGGCCGCCCTTGATCAGCACGTGGCTGCAGCCGAGCGAGAGCAGCCGCCGCCCCTGACTCTGGATCGCGGCATCGGTTGTGGCCAGCGGCTCGCCGAGCAGCACGGCCGCCTCCGGCAGGTTCGGGGTGATGATGGCCGCAAGCGGAATGAGCTTGGTGCGCAGCGCATCGACCGCGTCGGCCGGCAGCAGCCGGTCCCCCGAGGTTGCCACCATCACCGGGTCGATCACGACGAAGGGCGGCGACCAGCGCCTGAAGGCAGCCGCGATCGCATCGATGGTGGCGCGTCCGCCCAGCATCCCGGTCTTGACCGCGCCCACCGTGAGATCGCCGAACACCGCATCCAGCTGGGCGGTGACGAACTCGGGCGGCACGGGATGGACGGCGCTCACCGCGCGCGTGTTCTGCGCGGTCAGCGCGGTGATGGCGCAGGCGCCGTAGACTTCGAGCGCGGCAAAGGTCTTGAGGTCGGCCTGGATGCCGGCGCCGCCGCTCGAATCCGAGCCGGCAATGGTGAGCGCGACAGGCGTGGTCATGATGTCTGATAGCGCGGCCGCCCAATTGCAGCAAGCCGGCTTGCCAGGCCGCCTGAAATCTGGCCCTTTGCGGACCACGCGAAAGGGTCCCTCCCGCGTCGGAGAACGCGCTATAATGGGACCTACTTTGCCCCAAGGAGATGCGCGCGATGGTTCCCTTCTTCGTCCAGATCAAGTGCAAGCTCGGCCAGTCCTACACGGTGGCCAACGCGCTTGCCGAGGCCGAGATCGCCTCCGAGATCTATTCCACCGCGGGCAATTACGACCTCCTGGTCAAGTTCTATGTCGACAAGGACACCGACATCGGCCATTTCGTGAACGAGAAGGTGCAGACGCTTCCCGGCATCCAGGACACCCATACCATCATCACGTTCAAGGCGTTCGGGACGGGTTAGGCTCGCGGCGCCGCTACGCCGCATTCCGCCGGGCGTAGTCGGCCTGGAAATGCGCCGCGAGCTGGCTCGCCGGCATCGGCCGGCCCAAGAGATAGCCTTGGGCGAAATTGACCCCCAGCGAGCGCAGGTAATTGAACTGCTCGGTGGTCTCCACCCCTTCGGCGGTGATCGACATGTCGAGCCCGCGGGCGAGCGTCACCACCGAGGCGATGATCGCCGACGAATCCTGGCGCTTGCTCAGATTGGCGATGAAGGACTTGTCGATCTTGATCTTGTTGAACGGGAACGCGGTCAGCGAGCGCAGCGACGAATAGCCGGTGCCGAAATCGTCGAGCGCGAGCGAAATGCCGATGCTCTTGAGCCTGTCGATGAAGCTGCGGTTCTCGACGGCCTGCTCCAGCAGCACCGATTCCGTGATCTCGATCTCGAGCCGCTGCGGCTTGAGGCCGGATTTCCTCAGGGCTTCCTGGATCACATCGAACAATTCGGCCTGCTTGAACTGCACCGGTGACAGGTTCACCGCGACCTTGATGTCGTCGGGCCAGGTGGCCGCATCGCTGCAGGCGCGAGCGATCACCCATTCCCCGAGCGGGACGATCAGGCCGGTGGATTCCGCGAGCGGAATGAACTGGTCGGGCGGGATCAGGCCCCTGTCCGGATGGCGCCAGCGCACCAGCGCCTCGACGCCGCGACGGCGGCCGGTCTCGACGTTGTAGAACGGCTGGTAATGCACCTCGAACTGGCAGAGCTCGATGGCCGTGCGCAGGTCGCTCTCCAGCGTGTTGCGCGCCTCGAGCTCGGCCGACATCGCGTGGTCATAGACCGTGTAGCAGTTGCGGCCCGCCGATTTGGAGCGATAGAGCGCAAGGTCGGCCTTCTTCAGCAGCTGCTCCTGGTTGAGCCCGTGCTCGGGCGCCAGCGCGATGCCGATGCTGGTGCCGATCTCGACGCGATGGCCGAGCAGCTGGAACGGTTCGGCGATCAACTTGGCGATCCGCCGCGCCAGATCGAGCGACAGCATGCGCATGTCGGCGTCGCCGGCCAGGATCACCGCGAATTCGTCGCCGCCAAGCCGCGCCAGCACGTCGTCCGCGCGCAGCGTCGAGCGCAACCGCAATGCGACCAGCCGTAGCAGCATGTCGCCGGCGGCATGGCCGAGCGAATCGTTGACGTTCTTGAAGCGGTCGAGATCGAGCAGCAGGATGGCGTAGCCGGCATTGCCGGCGCCGACCGACAGCTCGCGCAGCTGCTCCAGGAAGAAGCCGCGGTTCGGCAGGCCGGTCAGCTGATCGGTCTGTGCAAGCTCCAGCACGCGGCGATTGGCAAGCGACAGCTGCAGCGAGTTGCGGCTTGCAAGTCCGAGATAGATCGCAAGGAAGATCGTGGTGACGACGCCTGCCGCGAACAGCGCCAGCGCGCGGGTGTGCTGGTCCATGCGCAGGCCGTCGGATGCGGACGCGGCCCACAGCTGCCACGAGGTGTCGCCGATCTTCAATGTGGTCGACCAGGTGGACGCCTTCTGCTGTTTGGCGATCGCCGCTTGCGGCATGCTGGAGAAGTCGGGCTCGACGCTCGCGCCGTCCGCCGCCTGCGGCGGATAGACGCTGATGGCGATGGCCGCAGGGGCCTGACTGTTGGCGCGGATCGCCTGCAACAGACGCGGCAGGTCGAAAATGCCGACGACAAAGCCGTTGAGGTTGCGTCGGCGGTCGGCGACGGTGCTGCGCGAGGTGCCCTTGGCATAGACCGGCACTCCGACCATCACCCCGTACCGAACGGAGCCGTTGCGGGTTTCGTGGAGCTTTGTGCGCAACACCGCGACCGCATCATTGTCGCGCGCGATTTCGAGCGCGGCGCGCCGTTCCGGGAAGGTCCAGTAATCCAGCCCATAGACCACCGAGGTCTTCGGCTCGGTCGAGTAGTAGACCGGGAAATATTCGTCGGCGAGCGGCACCGCGGCGCCGTCGCCGAACGACTTGATCTGATAGCCGGAGATGCCGTCCGCAACCGCAGCGGCCTCGTATTCGGCGCGCTCCGCCTGGCTGACGCGGGGCACCCAGGCCACGCGCAACAGGCCGGGATGGCCCTGGAACAGGCGCTGGCTGAAGGTCTCGTATTCGCTGCGGGTGATGTCCTCGTTGGCGGATTCGAACAGCGTGCGCAACGTGCTCAGCCGTCCCACATACTCGTTGATGCCGTTCTGGATGGTGATGGCCTGGTTCTCGGCGAGGCCCACGAACTCCGCGCGCGCGAGCCTGTTCTCCCACTGCCCGACCGCAAACGCGCAGGCCAGCGACAGCACGAACCCGATGCATGCGGCGATCAGCGCGGGACGATACAGCTCCAGGCGCGACACCGGCGCGCGGCGGCGCTCGATGAAGGCGCTTGCGCGCCCTCCTTCGGTCCGTCCACCACTTCCGCTGTCCACTCCCGCCGGCAAAATGACGCCCCCAGACGGCTTGCAAACCTGTCCGGGGTGATCGGACATGCAGCGCAGTTAAGAACTCGCAAAAATCAGGGCAAATACCGTCGCGCGGCAGGCGGCGTAGTTAACGATCTACGGTCGTGGGGCGACAATCCTCCGTCCGTCTCCGCATTCGTACGGTGGGAGAAAAACGCCTTGATTAGCAAGGTTTTCATCCGATGCGCGTACCCTGCAGCGCGCTGACGAGAGAATTTCATTCTACAAGTGCCCTTCATGCGGCCATCAACATTCTCGATCCTTGTCGCTCTTGCGCTGGCCTGCGGCGCGAGCCGGCCACGGCCGGCTGCGGCAGGCGAGGTCGGCGTCTCCGCCGACACCATCCTGTTCGGCCAGACCGCGGCTCTCGGCGGCCCATCCTCGGCGCTGGGGCAAGGCATGCGTCAGGGCATTCTCGCGGCCTTTGCCGAGGTCAATGCCAGGGGCGGCGTGCACGGCCGCCGGCTCGAACTGCTCAGCCGCGACGACGGCTATGATCCGGATCGCGCTGTTGTCGCGACCGTGAAACTGATCGAGGAGGACAAGGTGTTTGCGCTGATCGGCGCCGTCGGCACGCCGACGTCGATGGCGACCGTGCCGATCGCCGCGGCCAAGAACGTGCCGTTCATCGGTCCGTTCAGCGGCGCGGAGTTCCTGCGCGCATCCGAATTCCAGAACGTCGTCAATATTCGCGCCAGCTACGGCGCCGAGGCCGAGGCCTGGATCAAGCATCTGACCGAAGACCGGCACCTGAAGAGCATCGGGATCTTGTATCAGGACGATGCGTTCGGCCATGACGGCCTCGCCGGCGTCAAGGCGGCGCTGGCGCGGCGCGGCATGGAGCTCGCGTCGGAAGGCACGTTCGAGCGCAACACGCGCTCGGTCGGCGCAGCCTTCAAGGCGATCCGGCGCGCCCGGCCGGAAGCGGTGGTGATGATCGGGACCTATGGCCCCTGCGCCGAGTTCATCAAGCTCGCCCATCGCCGCGGCTTCAACCCGACCTTCGTCGCGATCTCCTTTGTCGGAGCGACCGCGCTTGCCAAGGAGCTCGGACCCGACGGCAACGGCGTGATCGTCTCCGAGGTCGTACCGTTTCCGTGGGATACGCGCCTGAAGCTGGTCGCCGATTACCAGGCCGCGGAAAAGGCGCTCGATCCGAGCCTGACGCCGGATTTCATTTCGCTCGAAGGCTATCTCGCGGGACGCCTCGCCGCCAAGGCGCTCGACATGGCCGGACCCAATCCGACGCGTGCGGAGCTGCTGCGCATCATCAACGAGGTCGGCAGGTTCGACATCGGCGGCGACATCATCGCGTTCGGCAACAAGGCACGCGAGCAGCCGGCGAGCGTGTTCCTGACGGTGATCCAGCCCGACGGAAGCTTCAGGCCCGTGAACAAGCTCTGATCCTCAAAGCCGCTCAATCGTGCTCTCTCAACCGTCACCCCGCGGCGCCGGGTCCGCGCGGCCCGATGACGGCTCCGCGAGCAGCTCAGGACTGACGGTGCAGGTTCAGAGCTGGTCGAACACAGTCACATCCCGCACTCGCTAGCTGCCCTCCGCCTTCTTCTTCGGCCGCGGCGGGCCGTCGACCGGTGGCAGCGACTTGACGTAGTCGGCAATCGCGTTGCGATCGGCCTCCGGCAGCTGCGACGTATTCTTGATCACGCGGGTCATCGCGCCGCCGGCGCTGTCGCCGTCCGGCGTCTGGCCGGTGTCGAGAAAATAGGCGATGTCCTTTTCGCTCCAGTCGGAAAGGCCCTTTTGGGTGATGTTCGGCACCCAGCCCTCGCCCTCCGGATTGGGCCCGCCGGCGAAGCGCTGAGAGGCGATGATGCCGCCGAGAAAATTACGCGGGCTGTGACACTCGGCGCAATGGCCGAAGCTGTTGGCAAGATAGGCGCCGCGATTCCAGGCCGCGGAGCGCGACAGATCCGGCGCGAAGGGCCTGCTGTCGAAGAACAGCAGCTTCCAGATGCCGACGTTGCGGCGGATGTCGAACGGGAACGGCAGATCGTGATCGCGCACCTTGCCTGCGACAGGCGGAAGGGTCTTCAGATAAGCGAACAGGTCGCGCACGTCTTTCGGCCGCGCATGCGCGTAGGATGTGTAGGGAAAAGCCGGAAAATAATGCGAGCCCTCAGGCGAGACGCCGCGCATCACGGCGTTGACGAAATCCTCCTCGCGCCAGCGGCCGATGCCATCGGTCGGATCAGGCGAGATGTTCGGCGCATAGAAGGTGCCGAAGGGCGAGGCAATGGCAAGTCCGCCGCCAAGCTTCAAACGGTCGGGCTGGTTGGGTACGGCATGGCAGGAGGCGCAGCCGCCGGCATTGAAGACGACTTCGCCATTGGCGAGGTCGGGGGTGAAGGCGGCCACCGTGACCGCTCCCGCAAGCGGCACGGCCGTCAGCCACCAGTACAGGCCGAACGCCGCCGCGGCGGCAAACAGGGCGGCAAGCAAGATCCGGCGCAGCATTCAACGTCCCGCGATGTCCGGTCGCAACCTTATGGCTCGTGCCGCCGTTACTCCAGTCAGCAAATTGTGCCATCCTTTGTGGCGGGATTGGCACTTTTTCGGGAATAAACCCGCAAAGTCCATTGTTGTGAAATCTGATCTGGCGAAAAACAGGGAGAGAGCCATGACCAAGACCATGTTTGCCGTGTTTGCGTTGGGAGCAGCGGCGCTGCTGACCGGCCCGGTGTTTGCGGAAAAGATGAAGGCGACGCTGGATGGCAAGAGCGAGGTACCGCCGAATGCGAGCGCAGCGACCGGCACGGCCGACATCGATTACGACCCCGCCACCAAGAAGCTGTCCTGGAAGCTGACCTACTCAGGCCTGAGCGGGCCCGCGACCGCGGCGCATTTCCATGGCCCGGCGGAGCCCGGCAAGAATGCCGGCGTCGCGGTTGCGATTCCCAACGCCGGCACCAGTCCCGCCGAGGGCAGCGCCACCCTGACCGATGCCCAGGCCAGCGACCTCGAAGCCGGCAAGTACTATGTCAACGTCCACACAGCAGCCAACCCGGGCGGGGAAATCCGCGGGCAAGTCACCAAATAACGCGTGACGAAATAGACAAACGAAAAAGAGGCAAACGCCAATCACCTTTATCCGGTCTCGCCTTCGGCGGGACCGGTCGGCCGGCAGGCCCTGAGAAACAGCTGCACTCCGGCTTCGATCTCCTGATCGATGGCCTCAGAGCTGCGGTCCACAATGCCAAGAACCGTGAGCAGAGGCCGCTCGCCGCGGACCAGGCTGAGAAATTGGGTCGCGGACACCACCGCATCGTCGAATTCGAGCAGGCGCTGCGCCCTGGCTTCTTCCAGGAACCGGGCCAGGCGGCGGATCGTGGCGAGCGGCCCGCTCTCGTAGAACAGCCGGCCGAGTTCGGGAAAGCGCCCGCTCTCGTTGGCGATCGTCCGCACCAGCGCGACCTCCTTCTGCTCCATGAACGTCTGCATGTATTGGCGGGCAAAGGTGCGCAGCGCCTCGGTCAGCCCGTTCGACAGATCGGGGATGGGCAAAGCCCGTGTCATGTCCTCGCAGGACGTCATGATCAGGGACGCAAACAGCGCTTCCTTGCTCGGGAAATACGCATAGAGCGTCGCCTTCGACACCCCTGCTGCACGGGCGATCGCCTCCATGCTGGTGGCGGAGTAGCCCTGCTCGATGAACAATTGCCGGGCGGCGCGGGCGACGGGCTCGATCTTTCGTCCAGCCGATGCCGCCGGAGGCTGCTTTGCGAGTTCGGTCTCCGCGATCACTAGCGTTCCCTTTCCTGCCGCGCCTTCAACGGGCGGCTGACCCGCGCGACAACCCTCTAGAACAACTCCGGTCGAGCACAACAAGTCCATGATCCACAAGCCAGCACAATTTCTTGAGTACTGAACGGTTCAGTACCTCTTGACTCGACTCGCCATCGATTGGCAAGTACTGAACTGTACAGTTCAGTTCCGGCCAAACAATGGCATCCGAAGCTCACGTCACCAAACGATCAAACGGTCCCATAATACCAATTATGGTTCAATGCGCCCTGAGTCTGGGGGGCTGCGCCGTAGGACCCGACTTCATGCCGCCGCCGGCCCCCGAGGTCGGGGGCTATACGGCGCATCCGCTTGCCGCGACAGCGTCGGCAAAGGTCGAAGGCGGATCGGCACAGCAGTTCGCGACCGGGGCCGACCTGCCCGGCACATGGTGGCGCAGCTTCCGCTCGAAGCAGATCGACGCCTTCGTTCGGGAAGCGCTCGCAAACCATCCCGACCTCGCCTCGGCCCAGGCCGCGTTGCGGCAGGCGCGCGAGACCGCAGCCTCCGAGACCAGCGCATTGCTGCCCTCCGCCAGCGGAAGCGGCGGCGTCACGCGTGAACAGGTCCCCGCGGCAGCGAGCGGCCAGGCGGGGACGGCGTCGCTCTATACGCTCTACAATGCCTCCGTGCCGGTCTCGTTCACGCCCGACATCTTCGGCGGCAAGCGGCGCGGCATCGAGGCCGACCTCGCCAATGTCGACTATGAGCGCTTCGAACTCGAGGCAACCTACCAGTCGTTGACCGCGAACGTCGTGACCGCCGCGATCAACGACGCCTCCTATGCGGCGCAGATCCGCGTGACCGAGGATCTGATCAAGGGCCAGCGCGAATGGGTGTCGACGCTCGAGAAGCAGTTCGCTCTCGGCGCGGTCTCGAGCGCCGACGTACTGTCGCAGAAGGCGCAGCTGGCCCAGACGCTGGCGGAGCTTCCGCCGCTGCAGAAATCGCGCGCGCAGGGACGCAACCAGTTGATGGCCTATCTCGGCCGGCTGCCGAGCCAGGACAAGGGTGAAGCCGTCCGGCTGGAAGAGCTGGTGCTGCCGCGCAAGCTGCCGCTGAGCGTGCCGGCGCTATTGGTGCAGCAACGGCCCGACATCCGCGCCGCGGAAGCTCAAATGCACCAGGCCAGCGCCAATGTCGGCGTCGCCACGGCCAACATGCTGCCGAACGCGACGCTGTCGGCGTCCGCCGGCAGCGAGGCGCTGGCTGCATCGGCGCTGTTCGGGCCGGGGGCAGCGGCATGGAGCGTTGCTGCCAACGTGACCGGACCGATCTTCGACGCCGGCGCGCTGTTCCACACCAAGGAATCCAAGGTCGCCGCACTCGAACAGGCAAGATCCCAATATCGCTCGACCGTGATCACGGCGTTCCAGAACGTCGCGGATTCGCTGCGCGCCATTCAATCCGATGCCGCGCTGCTCAAGGCTCAGTCCGAGGCGGAAAACGTCGCCGACGAAAGCCTGAAGATCTCGCAGGCCCAATTCAAGGGCGGCTCCACGACGTTCCTGACCGTGCTCAACGCCGAGCAGACCCTGCTCAATGCGCGCGTCAATCGGGTGAAGGCGCAGGCCTCGCGCTATGCCGATACAGTCGCGCTGTTCCAGTCGCTCGGCGGCGGCTGGTGGAATCGCGTCGACGAGGCGCCCGCGTCGCAAGCAAAGCCCGCAGGGATCGCGGGCATTTTCGTTCCGGCAGGCGCCCTGCCGGCAACGGACCAGCCGGCCAATTGACGCCAGAGATGGAGTTCAAGCGCATGTTGAAACGCATGATCATCATGCTGTGTGGTGTCGGTGCGGTGTTCGCGGGGCTCGCCTGGTTCGTCGATTTCCGCGCCGGCATCATCAAGAAGGTGATGGCGACGCTCGCCGATCCGCCGCAGACGGTGTCGACCACGGTCGCAGGGCGCAGCGACTGGCAGCCGAGGATGACCGCGATCGGCACGTTTCGCGCGGTCAACGGCGCCGATCTGTCGCTGCAACAATCCGGCATCGTCGACGCCATTCATTTCGAATCCGGCAAGGACGTCGCCGCCGGCGAGGTCCTGCTCGATCTGCACAAGGAAGACGATATCGCCAAGCTACAGTCGCTGCAGGCGACCGCCGACGGGTCGGGAATCACGCTGCGCCGCGATCAGGGCCAGCTGAAGATCAATGCGGTCAGCCAGGCTACCGTCGACAATGACGAGGTCAACCTGCGCAACGGGCTGGCGCTCGTCGCGCAGCAACAGGCGCTGGTGGATCAGAAGACGCTGCGGGCGCCGTTCGCCGGCCGCCTCGGCGTGCGCCAGGTCGACGTCGGCCAGTATCTCACCGCCGGGACCACGATCGTGACGCTGCAAGCGCTCGACCGGCTGTTTGTCGACTTCACCTTGCCGCAGCAGGCGGTTGACGACGTGAAGGTCGGCCAGGAGGTCAGTGCCCGGATCGATGCCTTTCCAGGGCAGACCTTCAAGGGCGTCGTACAGGCCTTCAACTCCAAGGTCGACCAGTCCAGCCGAAACGTGCAGATCCGTGCCATCTTCGACAATCCGGAGCACAAACTGCTGCCCGGCATGTTCGCACGCATCGACGTCGATGTCGGCCAGCCGGCCAGCTACGTGACGCTGCCGCAGACGGCCATCGTCTACAACCCCTACGGGGATTCGGTTTTCCTGGCCGTCAGAAGCCAGACGCCGGGCAAGGATGACCTGGTCGCACGACAATCCTTCGTCAAGACCGGCGCCACCCGCGGCGACCAGGTTGCGGTGCTTTCGGGCCTCGAGCCGGGCGCGACCGTCGTCACCGCTGGGCAGATCAAGCTGCACAACGGAACCACGCTGAAAATCGACAACACGATTCCGGTGGCGAACGATCCCGATCCGACGCCGGTCGATCAGTGAGCGGAGGCGAGCATGTCGTTTACCGATATCTTCATTCGGCGCCCGGTGCTGGCCATCGTCGTCAGCCTGATGATCCTGGTCCTCGGCCTGAAGTCGATGACCTCGCTCCCCATTCTGCAATATCCGCGCACGCAGAACGCGGTCGTGACCGTGACGACGACCTATTACGGCGCGGACCCGGCGATCATCGCCGGCTTCATCACCACGCCGCTCGAGAACGCCATCGCGCAGGCCAATGGCATCGACTACATGACGTCGACCAGCCAGTCCGGAACGAGCACGATCACGGTCTACCTGCGGCTCAACTATGATTCCGGCAAGGCGCTGACCGAGATCAACACCAAGGCCAACTCGGTCCTCAATCAGCTGCCGAGCGGCGCCCAGCAACCGGTGCTGACGGTCAAGATCGGGCAAACCATCGACGCCATGTATCTCGGCTTCAGCAGCGACGTCTTGGCGCCCAACCAGATCACCGACTACCTGATCCGCGTCGTGCAGCCGAAACTGCAGGCGGTGTCCGGCGTGCAGACGGCGGAGCTGCTCGGCAACAAGACCTTCGCGCTCAGGGTCTGGCTCGATCCGACCAAGCTCGCGGCCTACGGGCTGACCGCGGCCGACGTCTCGACGGCGCTTTCGAGCAACGACTATATCGCCGGGCTCGGGACCACCAAGGGCCAAATGGTCCAGGTCAACCTCACCGCGGCGACCAATCTGAAGTCGCTGCAGGAGTTCCGCGACCTCGTGGTCAAGCAGGTCGGCTCCTCCAACATCAAGCTGTCCGACGTCGCCAACGTCACGCTCGGTTCGGAGGACTACGATTCGTCGGTCGCCTTCAACGGCAAGCGGGCGGTCTATATCGGCATTCAGGTCGCGCCGAACGCCAACCTTCTCGACGTCATCAAGGGCGTGCGCGCCGTGTACCCCGACATCAAGGCGCAGCAGCCGGACGGGCTGAACTCGGAGATCATCTACGATTCCACTGCCTTCGTGAATAGCTCGATCGACGAGGTGATCCGATCGCTCGGCGAGGCGCTGTTGATCGTCACGGTGGTGGTGTTCCTGTTCCTGGGATCGTGGCGATCGGTGCTGATCCCGGTGATCGCCATTCCATTGTCGCTGGTCGGTACCTTCACGATGCTGCTGGCGCTCGGCTTCTCGATCAACCTCCTGACCCTGCTCGCCCTGGTGCTGGCGATCGGCCTCGTGGTGGACGACGCCATCATCGTGGTCGAGAACGTCAACCGCCATCTCGCTGAGGGCGCCACGCCGCTGCAGGCGGCGATCGCCGCCGCCCGCGAGCTCGCCGGTCCGATCATCGCGATGACCATCGTGCTGATCGCCGTCTATGTGCCGATCGGTTTCCAGGGCGGCCTCACCGGCGCGCTGTTCACCGAATTCGCCTTCACGCTTGCGGGCGCCGTCACGGTCTCGGCCGTGATCGCGCTGACGCTGACGCCGATGTGCTGCGCCTTCATCCTCAAGCCTCCGACCCAGGGCAAGCCGACGCTGGACGATCGCATCACGGCCTTTATCGACGCGCGGATGGAGGCGTTGCGGGAGGGCTATCAGCGGCTGCTGGCGAGCAGCCTGACGACGATACCCGTCACCATCACTTTCGCCGCACTGATGCTCGCCAGCATCTACTGGCTCTATTCGAATTCCAAGAACGAGCTCGCGCCGGAGGAGGATCAAGGCGTCATCCTGACCCAATCGACGCTGGCGCCGAACGCGACGCTGCAGCAAAAGCTGCTGTATTCCGCCGAAGTCTATCGCCGCTTCGCCGCGCATCCGGAAACCGCGGGCGTGTTCCAGCTCGACATCGTCGGAAACTCGATCGCGGGCTGGGTGCTGAAACCATGGGACCAGCGCGACAAGACCTCGACCGAGCTGCAACCCGTCATTCAGCAGGAGATGTCGGGCGTCACGGGCGCCAGGATCGTGGCGTTCCAGCAGCCGCCGCTGCCCGGTGCGAGCGGTCTGCCGATCCAGTTCGTGATCCAGACCACGGACCCGTTCGAGCGGCTCGACGGCGTCGCCAAGGCGTTCACCGCCGAGGCGCTCAAGAGCGGCAAGTTCATCTTCCTCGACAACGACCTCAAGATCGACCAGCCGCAGTCCACCGTCGTGATCGATCGCGAGAAAACCGCGCAGCTCGGCTTGAAGCTCAGTGACGTCGGCGGCGCCCTCAGCAACATGCTGGGGGGCGGATATGTCAACTATTTCAGCCTCGATGGCCGCTCCTACAAGGTCATTCCCCAGGCCGAGCAGCGTTATCGACTCAATGCGGATCAGGTGCTCGACTATTACATCAAGACCTCCGACGGCACGGCCATTCCGCTGTCGACCGTGGCGTCACTGAAAACCACGACGGCCCCGGAATCGTTGAACCATTTCCAGCAGGTCAATGCCGCCACCATTTCCGGCGTCGCTGCGCCCGGCGTCATCACCGGCGAGGCGCTGGCGACGCTGAAGGACATCGCCGGCCGGACCTTGCCCAAGGGCTACACCATCGACTATGGCGGGCAGTCGCGGCAATTCATCCAGGAGTCGTCCGGCTTCGCCGCCACCTTCGGTTTCGCGCTGATCATCATTTTTCTGGCGCTGTCAGCGCAGTTCGAGAGCTTCCGCGATCCGTTGATCATCCTGGTCTCGGTGCCGATGTCGATCGCGGGCGCCCTGATCTTCATCATGCTCGGCCTCAAGGGCGCGAGCCTCAACATCTACACCGAGGTCGGCCTCGTCACGCTGATGGGGCTGATCAGCAAGCATGGCATCCTGATCGTCGAATTCGCCAACGAGTTGCAGCACGCCGGCCGCTCCAAGCGTGACGCCGTGATCGAGGCGACCGCGATCCGCTTGCGGCCGATCCTGATGACCACGGCAGCCATGGTGATCGGCGTCCTGCCGCTGATCACCGCGTCCGGCGCCGGCGCCGCCTCGCGCTTCAACATGGGACTGGTGATCGCCTCGGGGCTCTCGATCGGAACGCTGTTTACGCTGTTCGTGGTCCCCGCATTCTACATCTTGCTGGCGGCCGATCATTCCGCCTCCAATCGCGAGGAGGAGCGAACTGCGGAGGCGCCGCATCTTCCGGCCGTCCTGCCGCGAGCCGCGGAATGATGCGCGACGAAGCCGGGACGTTTGCGCGCGGCAATAACGGCGTGTGTTGCGGCAATCGGAGACAGAAAAAGGGGCGGATGCATCGGCATCCGCCCCTCACGTCGCTCGCGCGCCCCACAAATCTCAGGTCTTCTTGATGCGGTAGGTCTCGTGGCAACCGCCGCATTGCTTGCCTATGATGGAAAGCTCTGCCTTCAGCGTGTCGACATCCTTGATCTTGCCCTTGGCGTCGCCCACGGTCTTGGCGAAGCTCGCGATGTGATCGGCAAAACCCGCCTTGTCGTCCCAGATCTTGGACGAGGGGCTGTAGTCGCCGTCGAACGGCTTACCCTTGATGCTCTCGGGGAACAGCGTCGGCAGCTTGGCTGCGGTGTCGGCGAACTGGGTGAGCGCCGCGTCCACTGTCGCCTGGTCATAAGGCTTCTCGCCCTTGATCATCGCGGCCAGCGCACCGGCATTCCTGCCATTGCCCTTCATCATCGTCTGGGTGTCCTTGACCTGGTCCTGCTGGGCCATCACGGCGCCAACGCCTGCAACGACACCGATCACGAGCGCACCCGCAACCACAATAGTTCGCTTCATCCTATTCCCCTCACTTTCAACCTCGCCATTTTGATGGCGCGGCTTCCCTAGAGCATGATCCGGAAAACTGTGCAGCAGCTTTCCGGAAAAATCATGCTCAAACAAAGACTGAAACCCCATGCAGGAGGCTTCATTCCCGCGTCACAAACTGTGCTGGCGCTGGTGCTCGCGAATGGCGATCCAGATCCGCTCCGGGGTCGCCGGCATATCGACATGGTCGATCCTGTACTCGCGCCACAACCCGTCGATGATGGCGTTCATGACGGCAGGACATGAGCCGATCGCGCCGGCCTCGCCTGCGCCCTTCACCCCCAACGGATTGGTCTTGCAGGGAATGTTGTGGGTCTCGAAATGGAAGGCGACGCCGTCGGCGGCGCGCGGCAGCGCATAGTCCATGTAGGTGCCGGTGATCAGTTGCCCATCGGTCGGGCTGTAGACCACCCGCTCCATCAGGGCCTGCCCGATCCCCTGCATCACTCCGCCATGCACTTGCCCTGCGAGCAGCAGCGGATTGAGGGTCACGCCGAAATCGTCGACGATGACATAATTGACTATTTTGACGATGCCGGTCGCGGGGTCGATCTCGACCTCCGCGACATGGGTGCCGTTGGGATAGGTGCCGTCGGCGCTGTTGAAGGTCGCGGCGCCGTTGAGCTTGTCGGCGCCCGCACGCTTGGCGAGATCGGCAAAGCTGATGGAGCGGTCGGTGCCGGCGATCCGTACCACGCCGCCTGAGATCTCGAGGTCGGCAGCGCTGGTCTCCAGCGCTTCGGCGGTGAGCACCTTCAACTGCTTTCCGAGCTCCTGGGTCGCGCGCTGCACCGAGACGCCGCCGGTCGGGATCGATGCCGAGCCGCCGGTGCCGAGGCCGGTTGCGATCTCGTCGGTGTCGCCCTGATGGACATGCACGCGCTCCGGCGGCACACCGAACTGCTCCGCCACGATCTGCGCATAGGCGGTCTGATGGCCCTGCCCGCTCGACTGCGTGCCGATCAGGACGGTGATGTCGCCGTTCGGATCGAGCCGCACATTGGCGGTCTCGTCGCCCATGGTGCCGCAGATCTCGACATAGCTGGACATGCCGATGCCGCGCACCAGACCGTCCTTCTTGGCGGCCTTGGCGCGCTTGGGAAACTCCTTCCAGTTCGCAACGTCCATCGCCCGCTTCATGTGGGCGGCGAAATCGCCGGAATCGTAGACCTTGCCGGTGACGGTCTTGTAGGGCAGCTGCTTCGGCTGAATGAAGTTCTTCTTGCGGATCGCATCCGGCGTCATGCCGAGTTTGCGCGCGCAGGCGTCCACCAGGCGTTCGATGACGTACGCCGCTTCCGGCCGCCCGGCGCCGCGATAGGCATCGACCGGCACGGTGTGGGTGAACACGGTGCGGACGCGGCAATGGAAGGTCTGGATGTCGTAGAGGCCCGGCAGCATTCCGGCGCCGCCATGGGGGATATAGGGCGCGAAGGTCGAGAGATAGGCGCCCATGTCGCCCATCAGGTCGACGTCCATGGCGAGGAACTTGCCGTCCTCGGCCAGCGCCATCTTCGCCGTCGTGACGTTGTCGCGGCCCTGCGCATCGCCCATGAAATGCTCGGAGCGATCGGCCGCCCAGCGCACCGTCTTCTTCAGCTTGCGCGCGGCGACTGCGAGCAGCGCATATTCGCGGTAGGGAAACAGTTTTGTGCCGAAGCCGCCGCCGACATCGGGACAGATCACCCGCATCTTGTCGGTCGCAATCTTGAGGACGTTCTGGCACAGGATGTCGCGCAGCCGATGGCTGCCCTGGCTGCCCGCGGTCAGCGTCAGATGATCGCGCCTGGCGTCATATTCGCAGACCGCGGCGCGCGTTTCCATGAAGCTCGCCACCACGCGCGGATTGACGATGGAGATTTCCGCGATCGCATGCGCCTTGGCAAAGGCAGCATCCGTCGCCTTCTTGTCGCCGATCGGCACGTCGAACAGCACATTGCCCGGCTTGTCCGGCCAGACCAGCGGCGCGCCGGGCTTCACGGCATGGGCAACGCCCGACACCGCCGGCAGCGGCGTCCACTTGACGTCGATCGCCTCGATCGCATCGCGCGCGTGATCGATCGTATCGGCCACCACGAACGCGACGGCGTCGCCGACATGCCGCACCTCGTCCTTGGCGAGGATCGGGTATGGCGGACCGGTGAAGGGATCGACCTCGAAATTGAACAGGCACGGCAGGCCGCCGAGATCGGCGACGTCGTCTGCCGTGAGGATCAGCGCCACCCCGGGCAGCGTCCTGGCCTTGCTCGCATCGATGGTGAATTTCGCATGCGCATGCGGCGAGCGCAAAACCAGCGCATGCAGCGAGGCCTGGGGCGCGGTGTCGTCGGTGTAGCGGCCCTTGCCGCGGATCAGTGCGTCATCCTCCTTGCGCAGGACACTTTGACCGACGCCGAACTTGATGGGAGCAGCCATCTCATCTCCAATTTCTTATTGTGACTTGCCGGGCATATTGCAGCGGATTGCGCCATAGCGCAAACGCCTTTGAGCGGCCGTCAGCGCACCAATGAACGCAGCCATCTCGGGCCGAACAGCAGCAGGATCGATCCCGCATAGATCACGGCCCCGACAACGACCAAGATCAGCAGCACGATCTCATCGCGAAAGGCGCTGAGGCCGGAAAGATGCGCTGCAGCAAATCTGGCCGTCAGCCACAGCACGGCAGCGAGCAGGATTCCGGTCACTGCAAATTTGAGGAGCGACTGCACCAGCGCGCGGTTCGCTTCGAGATAGCCGGCCCGCACGGCAAAGCCGAGCACCAGCAGGAGATTGATCCAGGCACCGATGGCGGTGGCGAGCGCGAGGCCGATCTGGGCGAGCGGGCCCATCAGCAGCAGCTTCAGCACGACGTTGACGCCAATCCCCGTGAGGGAGGCCTTCACTGGCGTTGCCGTGTCCTTGCGCGCGTAGAAGGTCGCAACCGCGCTCCTGATCAGCACGAAGGGAATGAGGCCGACGGCGTAGGCTGCGAGCGTCGCTCCAGCGGCGGCAGCGTCTCCCCTGGTGAAGGCGCCGCGGGCGAACATCGCGCGGGTGATGACGTCGGGCACGGCGAGGAAGGCGGCGACGAACGGCACGGCGGACAGTAGCGTGAAATCGAAGGCGCGGCGCTGCGCCTGCATGGCGCCTTCATGGTCGTGGGCGGTGATCCGCCGCGACATCTCCGGCAACAGCACGGTGCCGACCGCGATGCCGATCACGCCGATCGGCAGCTGGTTGAGCCGGTCGGCATAATACAGCGCCGACAGCGCGCCCGCGGGCAAGAAGGTCGCGATGATGGTATCGGCGAACATCGCGACCTGCGTGCCCATCGAGCCCAGGGTCGCCGGGCCCAGCGCGCGGAAGAAGGCGCGGATGTCCTCATCCAGCTTCAAGGGGGCGAACCGCGGCAGGCCGCCATGGCTCGCGAGATCGCCGGCCAGGAGAAAATATTGCAGGAAGCCGGAGATCAGCACGCCCCAGGCCGCCGCGTGGCCGACGGTCGGGAAGGACGCCGCGATCGCCAGCGTCGCCATCATCGAGAGATTGAGGAAGATCGACGCGGCGGCGGCGCTGGCATAGCGATGCATCACGTTGAGCATGCCGCCGTAGAGCGTCACCAGCGTGATCAGGAGCAGATAGGGAAAGGTGATACGCGTCAGCTCGATGGCGAGATTGCGCTGCGCATCGTCATGGGTGAAACCCGGCGCCAGCAGGGTCATGGCCTGCGGCATGAACAGCCAGGCCAGGACCAGCAGGATCACCTGTGACAGGAACAGCAGCGTGAACACGCGGTCGGAGAACAGCTTGGCCGATGCCTCGCCCTTCCCGCCATGGACATGGGCATAGGCCGGGACGAAGGCCGCGTTGAAGGCGCCTTCGGCAAAGATCGCACGGAAGTGATTGGGCAGGCGGAACGCGACGAAGAACGCGTCCGCCACCGGGCCTGCGCCCAGGATCGCCGCCAGCATGATGTCGCGCGCGAACCCTGTCAGCCGCGAAAGCAGGGTATAGCCGCCGACCGTGAAAATGCGCCCAAGCATGCGCCGCTTCTAGACGAAGTGAGATGCAGTTTGAAGCGAAGAAGAATCGAAGAACGTTCCCTCGCCCCGCCCTTGCGGGGAGAGGGTTAGGGTGAGGGGCCGCTTCCGCGTATTCGGAAGTGGAGGAGTGCGCGGAAGCTCCCCCTCACCCGGATTGCATCTGCGATGCAATCCGGCCTCTCCCCGCAAGCGGGGCGAGGCGAAGGAGATACCGAAATCACCCAGCCAGCGCGCTGCGGACGGCGGCGATGATCCGTTCCTGGGTCGCTTCGTCGAGATAGGCGTGCATCGGCAGGCTGATGACGTCCGCCGACAGCGCCTCGCTGACCGGCAGGCCGCCGTCGGCGACCGGGAAATGGCGGTAGGCGGTCTGCTGGTGGATCGACTTCGGATAATAGATCGCGGTCGGCACGCCCTGCGCCTTCAAGGCGGCGGCGAACGCGTCGCGATTGGTCCCCTTGGGCAGGCGGATGGTGTATTGCGCCCAGACCGAGGTGCAGCCGGGCTTGAGTCGCGGCACCTTGACGAGGTTGCCGAGCCCGCGCGCATAGCGCTCCGCGACCGCGTTGCGGGCGGCGATTTCGTCCTCGAAAATCTTCAGCTTCTCGATCAGGATCGCCGCCTGCATGGTGTCGAGCCGCGCGGTCAGGCCGAGCCGCACATTGTCGTATTTGTCGGAGCCCTGCCCATGCACGCGCACGCTGCGGAGTGCGGCGGCCAGCTCGTCGTCGTCGGTGAAGATGGCGCCGCCGTCGCCGAAGCAGCCGAGCGGCTTGGCCGGGAAGAAGCTGGTTGCGGTCGCATGTCCGATCGAGCCGAGCCTGCGGCCCTTGTAGCTCGCGCCAAAGCCCTGGGCGGCATCGTCGAGCACGAACAGGCCCTCGGCGGATGCGACCTCGGCGATCGCATCATGGTCGGCGCTCTGCCCGAACAGGTCGACCGGGATCACCGCCTTCGGATTCAGTCCGCGGCGCCGCGCAACCGCAATGCCGCGCGCGAGCGAAGCCGCATCCATGTTGAAGGTTTCCTCGTCGACATCGACGAGCACCGGCGTGGCACCGGTGAGCGCCACGGCTTCGCCGGTGGCGCAGAAGGTGAAGGACGGACACAGCACGGCATCGCCGGGGCCGATGTTCTTGGCCATCAGCACCATCAGCAGCGCATCGGTGCCGCTGGAGCAGCTCACGACATGCTTGGCGCCGGAGAAGGCGGCGAGCTGCTTCTCGAGCTCGGTGATCTCGGGGCCACCGAGAAACTGGCAATGCGTGAGCACGCGGGAGACCGCGTCGTCGATCGCCTTGCCAAGCCTGGCGCGCTGGGCGCCGACATCGATGAAGGGAATGGGTTGCGGACGCAGATGCTGGTTCATGGAGCCTTGCGACGATTGAGAGACGGACATTGGATGTTGCGGTGAGCTAGAAGGCGGCGCGGCGCGGCCCCTTGCGGGCGGTCGGCGCGGCCGTCGGCCTGGCGGAGCTTTCGAGGCAGCGCGTGGCGATTTCGAGGCTGGCGACGCCCTCGTCGCCGCTGACCGCCGGCACCCCGCCGGTGCGCACCGCCTGCAGGAAGGCGATCAGCTCGGCGCGCAGCGGCTCGTCATGGCCGACCGGCAGATGCCGCATCGAATAGCTGCCGTCGGGCTTGAAGCCGAAGCATTCGGTGACCTGCCGGGTCAGGAGGTCGCCCATCACATATTTGCCGCGGGTCGCGACCGTGACGTTGCGCGCCTTGAACGGCGTCAGCCAGTTGGTGTTGATGTGGGCGAGCACGCCGCTGGCGGTGCGGAACTGCAGCAGCGCGATGTCCTCGCGCTCGGCCACGGCGCTGGAGAGCTGCGGCTGCACCTCGACGATGTCCGATTCGGTGAACCAGCGAATCAGATCGATGTCATGGACGGCAAGGTCGATGACCACGCCGACATTGGACATGCGCGGCGGGAACGGCCCGACCCGGGTGATGCCGATGGAGAGAATGTCCTCGCCCGAGATCGCCTGCTTGATCGCGGCGACCGCCGGGTTGAAGCGCTCGACATGGCCGACCATCAGGGTGACGCCAGCGGCGTCGGCGGCGGCGACGATGTCGCGGCCCTCCTCGACGGTCGAGGCGATCGGCTTCTCCACCATCACGTGGATCTTCTGGTTGATGCAGGCAAGCGCGATCTGGTGATGCAGATGCGTGGGCGCTGCGATGGTGACGGCGTCGACGCCCTCGGCAAGCAGCTCGTCAAGCGCAGTGAAGGTGCGGCAATTGGTGAGATCGGTGGCGCGCGAGCGATGCGCCGGCAGCGGATCGACCACGCCGACGAGGCTGGTGTCGGGCAGCCCCGCGAGCACGCGGGCATGATTGGTGCCCATCACGCCGGCGCCGACGACGCCGACGCGAAGCGGCCGCTTCGCTGCAATCTTCATCTCTGATCCGGTCCCCCTGGCACCCATACGTCAATCCCCATTGGTCGCATCGCCCGAACCAACCCCGACGGCTTCCTAGCACGGGCGTCACACATGTGGCGAATGCAGAAAGCTTTAACCGGACACGATTTGATTCAAACGATTACAGGCCCGAATCACGAATTCTCCTGCGATTCGAATAGCCTGCGTTCTCCGCGAATTGGCGCGGAATTTGGGCAAAAGGCCTCCCTCTTGCGCAAGCGGAAGGCAGTTTCTGCCCGATTCCGTTACCTTCGTTTTCAGGCGCCCGGCCTCGGAACGGCGGACTTATTTGCCCAGCGAGCCGAGATAGCGGATTGCGGTGATGCTCGGCAGGAAGGTGTAGGCCCCGCCCCTGGCGCGGACGAAGCGCGGCAGCGTGCGCAGGCGGAAGGTGGTGCCCGATTTGAGCACGAGATCGAACCAGCCGGTCTCCGGCGCATTGGCGCCGATCAGGGGATCGTTGGAGCCGGTCACGCGCGGATCCTGCAGGCCGACATTGACCCAGTCGGTGCACATGGCCTCGAACTGGGCCCCGAGGCTGGCGCCGATGAAATTGCCGAGCAGCCCGCGTTCCTGGCCATCGGCCGCATCGGGCCTGGCGGGATCGTAGGGCGGTCCATAGGGCATGCCGCGCCGGACCAGGCGGCGGCTGTTGTTGGCGACCCGCTGCACGATCTGCGCGTCGCGCGGGTTGCAGCGGCGGATATGCGAGCTGTAGGGACAGCTGGAAGCAGCCGGGTAATCGAAATTGTTGAGCTGCTTGTCGGGCAGCGGCGGCTGCGGATTGGGCGTGTCCGGCGACAACGCCAGCGGCACGCCGTTGCGCCAGCGGCCGCACATCTGCGCCGCGACGATCTCGCGCAGCGCCGCCTCGCGCGACAGGCCGGGGCCGATTTTGCCTTCGTCGCCGGGCGGCAGCAACTCGTCGACCTCCTTCTGCGTCAACAGATATCTCGCCGCCTCGGTCAAATAGGTCTCGAAACCAACGACATCCTGCGCCAGCACGCGGAAGGCGTTGAAGGTGCCGTTGCGGCCGAGCGCGACCGGATCGGGCACGCGCCACCACAGGCCCTCGAAATTGTTGGCATAGCCGAGCAGCACCGTGCCGAGCGGCGCCATCGGCTGCGGATCCGGATAATCGGCGGGATCATGGATGTCGGCAAAGCGAGGCTGGGAGATGTTGTCACGGTAGCCGAAATGCACATAGTTGTCGTGGAAGTTGAAGCCGTCGCGCACGCCGAGCAGGCGGAAGGTGTGCGTATTCTGCAGCGCCTGGCCCTGCACGCGGTCGAGGTCGGCAGCCTGCGCGGCATGGATCGAGACGATCAGGTGAATGTCGCGCGGCTTGTCGAACGGCGCCGGCCAATGCTCCGGGGCGCTGTCGCCGACATCGCCGAGCTTCTGCGCACGGGCGGTCATGCCCTCGACGAACTCGGTCGGAAAGCTCGCAAGCGACGTGCCTGACGCCCCCAGCGCCCGCAAGCCCTCGAACGTCACCCCGACGTTGAAACAGGTCGCCGGCTTTTCATCCCAGGGCGCCTGCGACGTCACCTGCGGCACGCCGCCTGCATTCGACACCGTGGCGCCGAGCCAGGCGCGCGCTTCCGCGGCGTCAGCGACGGCAAGAATGAGATGGCGCACATGCGGCTGGCGATAGCCCCGCAGGATGTTTCCCTGCACGTCTGTGACGTCGAACATGGCGCTCACCATCCGATTCCGAATTGCCTGCGGACCTCGGCCACCGAATAGCCGGGATAGGCGCGGTACCCGCTGCCAAGCGAGACATTGCGGTTGACGTGAAGCTGCAGGACCAGATCCCGCGGCAACAGCCTGAGATCTCTGGTGATATCGGTTTGGCCGTCGACCGCTTCGATGTCACGGAACAGGTCGGTCGCCTGGTCGGAGACCTGGTAGAGGTCGTGGGCGTGCACCCAGTCGATGAACTTCTCGACATTGGTCTCGGAGGGAATGACGTGCTCGCCGCCTTCGACCAGGTTCACCACCGCATCGAACACGCTGCCGATGGTGGCGATGAAATCGCGGATGTAATTGGTGAAGTCGCCGTCATAGACGGAGAACATGCAGATATTGTCGCCGACGATGACGAAGCGGGCGAAATGCACGGTGCCGACATTGTCGAGCCCGGCATAGATCTCGTCCTTGTTCAGGGCGATCGCCAGCGCGGCCTCGGCGCGGCCTGCCGCGGACTTGTTCTTGAGCGGCATGACCAGGTTCATCATGTGCTGCACATTGTCGCCTGGCTGCACCGAATAATGCGGGCCGCCGGGCTGCGGCTTGACCGGCGTGCGCCAGGCCCAATAGGGCACCAGGATCCAGTTCGTGAAGACCTGCATCGGGCCCCATTTCGGCAACTCGTCGACAAATCGCTCAAACCAATCGGCAAGTCCGGCCATCAATCTTCACTCCGGTGAAAAGGACATGCCGTGCCGCCGCGCAGCTTGCGCGACTCCTCATAGGCGTCACGGCGGGCCAGCAGGATGGGATCGTTGGACGGCTCGATGCCGTCCACGAGGCGCCAGGGATTGAAGCTGATGCGCTCGGCCGCCGCCTCCTGGTCCTCGGCGACCTTGGTCAGGGTCAGCGTGCCCATGATCACGCGGACGCGCTTGGCCGGCCACGGCACGGTGGGATCCTCGAGCGCGTCGCCGCTTTCGCCGATGGTCATCATCAGGAGAAACCGCGCCGGCCATTGCTTGAGGCGCTCGCGCAGCTCGCCTTGCAGATAATTGTCGACCGGCGGCAGATCGGGATTTGTGTTGCGCACGCCCGCGACCGGCTTCCAGGCGAAGCGGACGGGGCGTCGCACGCCGCCCTGGCCGGTCACGATGAAGGTATGGACGGCGTGATAGGCGGCCCGGGCGTAGCTGACGGGGGCGCCGATCACGCCCGCTTGAAACACGGCGAGTTGAGCGAAGGGATGCGCATTGGCATATGCGAGCGTGCCGGCATCAGCGCTCGCCGTCTGCCCCGGATAGGGGTCGGGCAGCGGCTGCTTGAGCTGGAGCATGTCGCAGATCTTCTGCCACGGCGTCTCCTTCCTGACCGGCTGCTGTCGCGCCGCGGTGGTGAAGTCGATGAACTCCTTCGTGGTCCGCACGAAGAAGCCGTTCAGCGTCATCGCGATCAGGTCGGTTGCCTGTTCCTTCAGATGAAAGCGCGTCGCCATGCCGCGCACGTCTTTCCAACCGTCGTGCTGTTCGGGACTGCCCGAGCCGTTGGAGAAGCGCACCGAAACCGGCACCCGCTGGCCCCCGAAATGCTCGGCCCGGCAAAAGCTTGCCGCGATATCTGAAGCTTCAAAATAACCTTCAACGCCGACCCCGATGGTGTGGATCGGCCGCGTGCCCGGCTTGTGATCGGGAAAATCGGCGATGATGGCCTGGACGAGTTGGCTCGGCGAGGGATCCGCCGTGCTATCGCGGGATTCGGGGTTTGGGGCCGCCGGCTTTTGCGCAGAAGCTGTGTCGTCCATGCCCCCTCCTCGGGACGGACGAGCGCCCTCAAGGGTTGGCCGCGTCCGTCTTCGTGCGGTCGGCGGTCATGCGCCGCCACGCCTCTATGATGTACCTGCGCGCTTCCGCCGGGTCAAAGGTTGATCCACGTTCGGCTGCAGTTTCAAATGTAACATCTCCCAGGTTGTCCCTTGCTTTTGTGACGGCTTCGCGCGCAGCGCGGTCGAGTTTCAGCGGCGAGGCCTTCAGCGCCCCGGCCAGGACGGCCAATTCCTCGTAGGCGCCAAGCGCCGCCAGCGGCAGGACCAGGGAGCGGATGGTGAGCCAGGTGTAGAACGTGGTGCCGTGGCTCGGCAGCTCCATCAGGGATTGGATGTGGATGTCGAAGGCCTCCTCCGGCGGCGCATGCGTCGCTTTGAGATCGGCGATCAGCTGCCTGACCCGCTGCGCGCCCAGATGGTTGCCCGCCATCTTGGCCCATTCGGCCGTGATCTGGAACTCGTCGATCGCCACGGCGGGGTCCTCGGCGATGCCGCCGCGGGCATAATGGATGTAACCCATCAAGGTCGGCGGCAGCGCCGCCTGCCCCTGCCCGATCTCGCTGACCCGACGCACCGCCTCCGCGGCGCCTTGCGGGTCGCTGGTCCGGGCCTTGAGATTGGCGATCATGCAGAGCGACATCACCTCGCAAGGGACGTTGGCGGCCGCGTGCGCCTGCTCGATCGCGGCCGCAAGGTGCTTGCCGCAGGCCTTGGGATCGCCGGACCATTGCGCCATTTGTCCCAGCACATGGGACAGCCATCCCCTGGCCGATTCCATGCCGGCGGCTTCCGCCTGCTGGCCGCGCGCAATGAAGGCGCTCGCCTTGGCCTGATTCCCCTCGTCGTGAAAGGCATGCCCGGCCGCGGCGGCGAGCAGGATCGGCGCCTGCGCAAGCTTGTCGGCGCCGGGCCGCGCCATGATGCGGTCATACCAATTGCCGGTCTCCGCGCCGCGATGCCAATAGTTGAACAGGAACAGGGGTGCTGCGAGCTCGGCGGCAAGCTTCAGGTCGCGCGCGATGGCGCGGTCGAAGGCGGCGCGCAAATTCGGCATGTCGTCATAGATCGCATTCGCCGCCTTGCTCTCATGCATGGTCGCGATCTGCTCGCCGAGCTTCTTTGCACGCGCGGCATAGACCTCGGCATGCCGCATCTCGACCGTCTCCATGAGCCCGGTCTCGTCAAGCTTCTCGCGGCCGAAGGCCTGCACCGTCTGCAGCATGCGCAGCCGCTGCGGATTGGCGGGGTCGCGGCCGAGCAGCGAGGTCTCGATCAGCTCGTCGATGCCGCGCAGCACGTCGAACTCGCTTCCCATGTCGCCCGCGCAGATCGCAAGCAGCTGCTCCTCGTGGAACGAGCCTGACAGCACCGACATGCGCTGCAACACTCTCCGGCTGTTGGGATCGAGCAGATCGTAGGACCATTCGAGCGTATTGCGCAGCGTGCGGTGGCGGCCGACGCGCCGGCGGAAGCCGCCGGAGGAAAGATCGAGCGGCTTGGTGATGCCGCTCTCGATGCTCTCGAGGTTGCGCTGGCGCAGCTGCGCCGCCGCGATCTCGATCGCCAGCGGAATGCAATCGACGCCGGCGCAGATGCGCGCGATCCTGGCGAGGTCGGAGCTGTCAGGCTGGAAGCGGTGATTGGCAAGCCGGCCGCGCTCGACAAACAGTCGCACCGGCGCCGACTGGCCGAAGCGATCCTGGGCGCGGGAATCGAGCGAGTTCACCTCGTAGACCGCCTCGCCCTCGATCCCGAGCGTGCCGCGGCTGGTGTTGATCAGGAACACCTCGCCACAGGCCGAGCCGAGCTCGGTGACCGCATCCGCGATCGGGTCCAGCACATGCTCGCAATTGTCCATCACCAGGACCGCCCGCGCATCGTGCAGGCGCTCCAGCACCTGGATGCGCGGCTGCACGCCGGGCGATGGCGGGATCAGCAGCGCCTCGGCAATCGCGGGCCAAACGTCGCCGTCACGCTCGAGCGCGGTCAGATCGACAAGCCAGGCGCCGCTCGAGAAGGACGGTTCGAGCGAACGGGCAAACTCGATGGCAAGCCGCGTCTTGCCGATGCCGCCCGGCCCGACCAGCGTCAGCAGCCGCGAGTCCAGCGCAAGCGCGGCGAGCTCGTCGAGCTCGCGCTCGCGCCCCAGGAAGGAGGAGAGATTGGCCGGCAGATTGCCGCTCGCGGTCTCGCGCTTTCCGCCGATCGGCGGAAATGTGTTGGGCAGGTCGGCGGCGGTGACCTGGTGGACGCGGATCGGCTCGATGCCCTTGAAATGGTGCTCGCCGAGATCGGAGAGCTGGAACGGCGTCTGCAACAGGTCGCTCGCCAGCCGCTGCACCGTGGCGTCGGAAATCAGGATCTGGTCGGCGTTGGCGGCGCTTTGCAGCCGTGTGGCGGTCGGCAGCGCCGGGCCGAAGAAGTCGGTCTCGCCGCGCAGGCGGGTGAGCCCGGTGTGAATGCCGAAGCGGACCTGCAACCGCCCGGTCGGCCCCCATTGGACGTGCCGCATCTCGCGCTGCGCCTCGATGGCGGCGAGCACCGCATCGAGCGGACGGTCGAACGAGGCCAGCACGCCGTCGCCGGTGCTTCTGAAGGGATTGCCGGAATGGCGCCGGATCGCGCTGGTCAGGATCTGGTCGTGCAGATCCATGGCCGCCATCATGTCATTGGGATAGCGGCGCGTCAGCGCCGTCGAGCCGACGATGTCGGTGGTGAGGATGGTTCGCTCGCGGTTATCGGACAATGGATCCGTTGGCGTGGCCTGGCTCATGGATAGGCGCTCAACGAACTGATCCCGATATTCCCCTGCCGCCTCGAACGAGGTTCGCCATGCGGACGGAACCGCCCGGACCAAAGGTCCGGACCCTGGCGCCCCCCTGATGACCCCGGTCAGAAGCAAACGGACTCTAGGTGAGATGAACGGGCACTGCAATGTTCGACCGGGCAAACCGCCCTGCGGTCCGGGCAAGGCGGGAGGCCGGGAGGGCCCCGCTGCCTCACGGCCTTGTGTTTCCGCCTCGGCGTAACGGCAGCCCGGGGCCCCCGAAGACCGGACACAGGGAAGATTCATCCCAACAAAGGGCCCGGAGGGCATCATGGTCTATCGTCACCTCGTCGCATTGGGCTTGCTCGGCCTGACCGTCTCCACCGCCAGCGCGGCCGAGCGTCCCGTCGTGGTCGAGCTCTTCACCTCGCAGGGCTGCTCGTCCTGCCCGCCCGCCAACGCCTATCTCAACGAGCTGGCGCGCGGCCGCGCCGACGTGCTGCCGCTCGCCTTCCACGTCACCTATTGGGACCGGCTGGGCTGGAAGGACCCGTTCTCGCTTGCCGAGGCGACCTCGCGCCAGGACCGCTACGGCCATCGCTTCGGCGACGGCTCCTACACGCCGGAGATCGTGGTCGACGGCGCATCCAGCCACGTCGGCTCGCGCCGCGAGGATGTCGGGTCGGCGATCGATGCTGCAAAGCAGCAAAGCACCACCGCGGCAAGGGTGCATGTTGCGAAGGGAACGGACGGACTGTCGATCGACGTCGGCGCCGGCCAGGGCCGCGGCAGGCTGCTGCTGATCGGCTTCGATCACGACCACACCACCCCGATCCGGCGCGGCGAGAACGGCGGTCGCACGCTCGAGGAGGCCAATGTGGTCCGCTCGGTCCGCAGCATCGGCGACTGGCAGGGATCGCCGCTCAGCTTGCGCGAAAAATTCCCCGAAGGCGAGGACGTCGCCGTCATCCTGGAAGCGCCCGATGGCCGCATCGTCGGCGCGGCGAGGCTGTCAGGCAGTTGAACGCGTATGACGCGCAGAGGCCATGGGACCCGTCACCCTGAGGCGCTCGCGGAGCGCGAGCCTCGAAGGGCGACGGCCCGGCTGCATCAGCGCGGGCCGTGCATCCTTCGAGGCCTCCGCTGCGCTCCGGCACCTCAGGATGACGGATTAGACTCTGAACCCGCGGCGGCACAATAATCGCGCCAGAATTGCCGATAGCCCTCCTCCACCTTGCGCGTGTAGACCTCGACATTGCCGGCGGCCCAGCGCGCGATCATGGTCGGCAATTCTGCCCGCAGCTGCTGCAGGTGCGACGGCATGCCTGCGAATTTTTGCGCGATCGCGATGTAGCCGTCGTCGTCGCCGGCGACCCAGTCAGAGAGGCCGATGGCCGCAAGCAGCGCGCCCGCGACGCGCGAGGAAGCGCTGTTTCCAAGCTTGGCCACGACCGGCACACCCATATAGAGCGATTCCCAGGTGCTGATACCGCCGTTTTGCGGGAACGGATCGAGCGAGATGTCGACCTGTTCGAACGCCTTCAGATGCGTGTGGCGCGCGCTCCCGCCCATGAAACTGGTATCGCCTGCAGCAATGCCGTGCGCCCTGAAGCGAGCGGCAAGCGCGTCGCGCAGGAGCGGATCGTCGAGGGCGCCGTTCTTGACGATGATCTTCGCGCCCGGAACCGCGCGCATCAGCGCGGACCACAATGTGAGCGCCTCATCGGAGATCTTGTCGATCCGGTTGAACACGCCGAAGGTGACGCAGCCGTTGCGAAGCATCGGAGGCGGCGCCGGGGAGAGCCCGGTGATCGGCTCCATGGTGATCACCGCCGGCAAATCGTAGACTTTTTCCGCGAACATCGAACGCGCCGCCTCGGGAATCGCGACCGGATCGGCGAAGAAATAATCGATGGTCGGCAGACCCGTGGCGGAGCCGCTGCCCCAGGCCGTCACCTGGATCGGCGCCGGCTTCCTGGCGAAGACGGTGAGCCGGTTGCCTGCGGTGTGGCCGGACAGGTCGATCAGGATATCGACGCCATCGGCCTCGATCCGATCGGCCAGTTCATCATCGGACAGCCTTGACGCATCGACCCACCGATCGGCGTGGGAACGAAAAACATCCGTGAAGGCGTCCTGCAGAAGCGAGCAGGAATAGCAGATCACCTCGAATCTCGCGTGATCGTGGTGGCGCAGCACGGGCAGGACGCAGAATGCGACCGAGTGACCGCGGAAGTCCGACGACACATAGCCGATCACGAGACGCCTGCCCGGATCAAGCGACCGCGCTGCGGGCTTGCGCATGGCGAGCCTGGACCCGATCGCATCCCACCAGTATTTGCGCGCCGCCTGCTGCGCGGCGAAGTCCGTTCGGCCGAGAAAATCCAGCGCGAAAATCTTCTTCGTGATGGCGTCCTCGTGGTCCGGCACCAGCTCGATCGCTCGGTCGAAATGCGCGATGCCCGCGGCGATCTCGCCCTGCAATGTGAGGCTGGCGCCGAGCAGCGTATGCGCAATCGGGGAACGCGGATCCAGATCGAGCAGGCGCTTGCAGGCCAGGAGCGCCTGAGCCTGGTTGCTCGACAGCATCGCGGCCTGGGCTTTCCAGCGCCAGGCCACTTCGAGGTTGGGAGATCGTGCGAGGGCGGCATCGAAATCGGCCTGTGCCTCGGCAAAGCGTGCGAACTGAAAATGGATGCGGCCGCGATAGGCCAGGACCTGCGGGAAATCCGGCTTGATCGCGAGCGCCGCGCTCAGGAACGCATCGGCCTGTTCGAACTGCTGCAGCTCGATGCAGGCGAGCCCCATGCCGGCCAGCGCTTCCAGGTGACGCGGCTGCAACGACAGCGCGCGGCCGTAGCTCTGCGCCGCCTGCCGGAATCGATTGAGCATCAGCTCGACCATGCCGCGGTTGCAGTAGGCGTCGGCATAATCGGGCTTCATCCGGATCGCGCGATCATGGGCTTCGATGGCCTGCTCGCAGAGGCCGAGCCGCATCAACGTATTTCCCAGATTGGTCTGCGCAGTCGCAAAATGCGGGTTGAGCGCAAGCGCCCTTTCCTGGACGCGGCGCGCATCGTCATAGCGCCGCAGCTTGAAGTAGGCGAAGCCGAGGTTGGAATGGGCTTCGGCCGATTGCGGATCGACGGCGATCGCGCGCTCGAGGGCCTGGCGCGCCTCCTCGAGATGCGCGCAATCGAGCTCGGACACCCCAAGCAGATGCAAGCCGTGAAAATAGTCGGGCAGATCCTGCAGGATGCGGCGGCAGAGCGCCTGGGCATCGGCGTGCCTGCCCTCCCGGTAGGCCGCCACGGCGGTCGGAAACCACGCGTCGGCCTGCGGCCTTTGTATCTTCTGTTGCGTCCCATTCCGGACGGCGGACGCACCGAGTGTGACCGGCAAGCGTAGTCTCCTATGTGCCGGCGCCCTGCTGTTGCGAGGCGCAATAGTCGCGCCAGAACTGCCGATAGCCCGCCTCGACCTCTCGCGTGTAGACCGTGACATTTCCGGCCGGCGCGCTTGCGATCCTGGCCGGCAAATCCGCCCGCAACTTTTCCAGATGCGCGGGCATCGAGGCGAATTTCCGGGCAATCTCGACATAGCCGTCATCATCGTCGGCGACCCAGTCGTCGAGGCCGATGGCTTTGATGATGGCGCCGGCGGCGCGTGACGAGGCGCCATTGCCGAGCCTGGCAATGACCGGCACGCCCATATAGAGCGACTCCCAGGTGCTGACGCCGCCGTTCTGCGGAAACGGATCGAGCGAGATGTCGATGTTCTCGAACGCCAGGAGATGCTCCCGTCGCCCGCTCGAACCCGTGCAGATCACCCTGTCCTGCGGCACGCCATGGGCCACGAAACGGCCGACGAGATTGTCGCGCAGAAACGCCTCGTCGAGGGCAAAATGCTTGACGACGATCTTCGATCCCTCGACCGCCCGCAGCAGTCTTGACCAGACCGCCAGCGCCTCGTCGGATATCTTGTCGATCCGGTTGAAGACGCCGAAAGTGACAAAGCCGTTGCGCAGCATCGGCAGTGCCGAGGGCTGCGCCACGGAGATCGGATCCAATGTGATCACCGCCGGCAGGTCATGGATGCGCTCGGCAAACATCGGCCTGACCTGCTCCGGGATGATCACGGGGTCCGCGAACAAATAGTCCATGGTTTGCAGGCCCGTGCCGGTACCGCTGCCCCAGGCCGTGACCTGGACCGGCGCCGGCTTGCGCGCGAACACGCCGAGGCGGTTGCCGGTCGTGTGGCCGGAGAGGTCGACCAGGATATCGACGCCATCGGCCTGGATGCGGTCGGCCAGCTCGTCATCGGACAGAGCCACGGCGTCGACCCAGACATCGGCCAGCGACCGGAAATCGGCGGTCAGCCCATCCTGCACCGGCGAGCCGGAGTAGCAGTTGATCTGGAACTTCGTCTTGTCATGGGATCGCAGCACCGGGAAGAAAGCGAATGCCGCCGAATGCGTCTTGAAGTCGGACGATACATATCCGACGACGATGCGCTTGTCCGGATCAAGCGAGCGGGCCGCGAGCTGACGTCGCGGGAATTTCGAGCCGACCGTGTCCCACCACTGTTTGCGCGCGGCCTGCTGGGCGGCGAAATCCGCGCCGGGAAGAAAGTCCAGATAGAAGATCTTCTTCGAAATCGCCTCCTCGCAATCGGGCTTGATCTCGATCGCCCGGTCGAGATGCCGGATTGCGGCCGCGGTCTCTCCAAGCCTTCCGAGGCAGGCGCCGAGCAGCGTGAGCCCGATTTCGGAGGTCGGATTGCGCTCGAGCACCTTCTTGCAGGCGATGATCGCCTGCTGCACATGGCCCGTGAGCATGCAGACCTGCGCCTTGCCCCGCCAGGCGAGTTCGAGCGTCGGCTCGAGCGCCACCGCCGCATCGAAATCGGCTTCCGCCTGCCCCCGCCGTCCCCACAAGAGGTTGAGACGGCCACGATGGGCCAGCAGTTCAGCGTGGCCAGGCTGGATCGCGAGCGCCGCATTGAGCGCCGCCTCCGCCAGGTCGTAGTGGCGGAGTTCGAGGTGAGCCAAGCCCCTGCCGACCATCGCTTCGAAATGGTCCGGCCGCAACGCCAGCGCCCGCTCGGCGCTCCGGGCTGCCGCTTCGTGGCGCCGCAGCTGCATTTCCGCGACGCCGCGATTGCAATAGGCGTCGGCATCATCCGGCTTCTGCTCGATGGCGCGATTGAAGGCCGCGATGGCCGGCTCGGCCAATCCCAGCCGCAGCAAGGCATTGCCGAGATTTTTGTGCGCGGCCGGAAAATTCGGCCTCAAGCCGACGGCCTTTTCCAGGCAGGCGCGGGCTTCGTCATGGCGTCCGAGGCGGAACAGCGCATAACCGAGATTGGACTGCGCGTCCGCCGAGCGCGGGTCGAGCACAACCGCGCGTTCGAGCAGCTGCCGCGCTTCGTCGAACCTGCCGCATTCGAGCACGGAGACGCCCCACAGATACATGGCGTCGAAATAATCGGGCAGCTCCAGCAGCGCACGCCAGCACAGCGACTGCACTTCCGCATGCCTGCCGGCGCGGTAGGCGGCGAGCGCGGCCGGCAGAAACGTCTCCGCCTGCTTCTTCAGTTTCTTCTGCTGCCTCGCGTTCTGGAAGGCGCGGGCCCCGACGCTGCTCTGCAACGGCCTTACTCCGTCAAGCCCCGCTCAGGCGGCAGAGAACATTTCGATGAATGCGTTGATCGTGCCGGCGACCTTCTCCTCGGAGACATGCCAGGCCGCGCCATCGTCGGCAGCATAATAATTGCTCGCATGCGAGCCTGCCCATCTGAACACCTCGAACGACGGCCAGTATAGGATGTTCGGGATGCCGGAGTTGTTCACCACCTCATGCGCGACGAGCCGCATCGTGCTCTTGGAGAGACAGTCCGCCTGCACGGCCGATTCATATTCGAACGAGGCCACCAGCGGCACCGGAGACACGGTGACGATGAACCTGATGTCGGGCGAAATCTTTCTGATGAAGTCGAGCACGTAGCGAACATTGTCGACGTTCTCCTGCACGCTCGTGGTCCGGAAACGATACTTCTCCGCCAGCACCCGCGAATTCAAGGCGGTGGACCGCGGCAGGACGAACTCTCCGGTCGCCCGGTCGAAGAATGCCGGCGCAACGCCGAGGGTCAGGATGAAGACATTGCTGCTCCTGATGACCTGCAGGGTGTTCTCCTTGCTCCAGCCCGGCGGCAGCAGGCTGACGATCCGCTCACGGATTGCATCGCTGATGTCGCGGTCGCTCAGCCAGTCGACAAACACCCGGTTTGCGAATGTCGTATTGATATATTCGGAAATTTCCATGTGATGGCTGGCATAGCCGCTGTTGACCAGGTTGCGCGACAGGTTCCTGGCGAAGCAGGAGCCCATCGTGAAGAACCGGGTGCTCTTGGTGATGAACTTCTCCTCGCTCTTCAGATTGACCGCGATGTGATCCTTCACCAGCTTCTGGAAATCGCCCAGGAAAACCTGCGTCTCCGGATAGCGCCCGATCTTCTTCCTGTCGTTCGCTGCCTTCGAATTCGTCTCGCTCGCGCGTGATTTCGCGAGCTCCAGAGTCTCCCTGTTGACCGGCGTGTCGAAATTGGCCGGATCAAGCGTCATCGCCTTTTGCAGGCTGGCAATCGACTCTTCGAAAAAAGAGCCCTGGGTGAGGATTTCGCTGAGCTGAAAATAGTCACCGGCCAGATTCGACGCGTGGGCCAGCTTGCGGAACAGCTCGATCGACTTGGCAAACGGCCCGACATGGCTGCACCGGATTGCAGCGCTTCTGATCAGGTGCAGATTGCCTTCGCTCGGCGTATCGAAGAGTTCCGGATGCTCGTCCAGGATCGCCAGCATCATGTCGCGGGCCTCGGCGCGCTTCTTGTGCGAGCCGTCGTCGATCAGCTGGGCGAGGATGAAGCGCGCATTGATGTCCTTGCCATCCAGCTCGAGCAGTTTCTTGAAGGCCAGCTGCGCGCTGGTGAAGTCCTTGTCCTGGATATATTTGTAGGCCAGATCTCTGATCTGACCGACCAGGCTTTCAAACGTGGCGGGAGCAGCAGGCTGAGCGGTCATGTTGAGGCTGTCCTTTGGGTTCAATTGGTCCGGTTCAAACGCGCGCGCATCGCCCTACTCGGCGCCCGACGCGCGGCTGCAATGGTCGCGCCACAAGGTGCGGTAGGCTTCCTCGACCTTCGCGGTGTAGGTCGCGCTGTTGCCCGAGGCCGACTGCGCAATTCTGGCCCGCATGCCCCGCCGCACCGCCTGGAGCTCGGACGGATTGGCGGCCTTTTCCAGCGCGATCCTGATGTAGCTCTCATCGTCCTCGCCGACCCAGTCGTCGAGCCCGAGCGATTTCAGGACTGCGCCGCCCACCCGGGCGGAGTTGAAGCTGCCGAGCTTGGCCACGACCGGAACCCCCATCTCCAGGGACTCCCAGGTGCTGATGCCGCCGTTCTGCGGAAACGGGTCGAAAGAGATGTCGATGGTCTCGAAGGCGCGCAGATGGTCGGGCCGCGACGTCGACCCGAGACAGGTGATCCGGTCCGCCGCGATTCCGTGGCTGACACACCTGGCGGTCAGCTGGTCGCGCAGCATGGCATCGTCGAGCGCTCCATGCTTGATCACGATCTTCGAGTCTGGCAGCGCCTGCATGATCTTCGCCCACACCGCGAGCGCGCCGTCGGAGATCTTCTCGATCCGGTTGAACACGCCGAAGGTCACGTAGCCGTTGCGCAGCACCGGCGCATCCGCAACCGGACTATCCGTCTCCGGCTCGATCGTGATGGCGCAGGGCAGATCGTAGATCACCCGCTCGGCGAAAAGCGCGTGCGCGCTGTGCGGGACGGTCACGGGATCGGCGAACAGGCAATCGATGGTCGGCAGGCCCGTCCCTGTCGCATGCCCCCAGGCGGTGACCTGGAGCGGAGCCGGCTTGCTCGCGAACACCCTGAGCCGGTTGCCCGCGGTGTGCCCGGAGAGATCGACGAGAATATCGACCTTGTCCGCCTCGATGCGCGCCGTCAGCTCCTCGTCCGACAGGTTCACCGCGTCGACCCAGACGTCGGACAGCGCGCGGAAGGTGTCGGTGACGGGATTTGTCAATGGCGAGCAGGAGTAGGAGACGATCTGGAAATTCTTGTGGTCGTGATGCCGGTACACCGGCAGGAAACACAGCGCCGCCGAATGGTTCCTGAAGTCGGACGAAACATAGCCGACCACCAGGCGCCGCTCCGGATCGAGCGAGCGCGGCGCCAGCTGCCGCCGCGGGATCCGGCTGCCGATCCGCTCCCACCATTCGCGCCGGGCCGCCTGCTCGGCTGCGAAGTTGGTATTCTCCCAGAAGGCCATGGCGAAGATCTTCTTGGTGATGGCCTCTTCATGGTCCGCCTTGAGCGCGATGGCCCGGTCGAACTGCGCAAGCGCAGCGACGGCATCGCCCTGCTTGGCAAAACATTCGCCCAGCAGCGTCACGCCCATCTCGCAATTCGGATTGAGCTCGAGCATCCGATTGCAGGCCGCCAGTGCGGACGCGAGCTTGCCGAGATGCAGGGACACCTGCGCCTTGCCGCGCAGCGCCAGCTCGAGGTCGGGCGAGACCGCAAGCGCGGCATCGAAATCGGCCTCCGATTCCGTCAACCGGGCGAGGTGCAGATGCAGCCGCGCGCGATGCGCCAGCACCTCGGCCATGTTCGGTCCGATTGCGAGCGCGGCGGTCAGCAGCTGGGTCGCTTCCTCGAAATGGCGCAGCTCGATGCTCGCCATTCCCTTGCCGACGATGGCCTCGAGGTGGCGCGGCGAAAGCGACAAAGCGCGATCGAAGCTCTGCACCGCCTTCTGGTATTGTTTGAGCATCACCTCGACCATGCCGCGGTTGCAATAGGCGTCGGCATAGTCCGGCTTCAGGCCGATGGCGCGCTCATGCAGCGCGAGGGCTTCTTCGAGATGGCCGAGCCGCAGCATCGTGTTGCCGAGATTGGTCAGCGCCGTCGGAAACTGCGGCTGCAGCGCCAAAGCCTTTTCCTGCATCAGGCGAGCCTCGGCGTAACGCTTCAGCCTGAACAGTGCAAAGCCGAGATTGGAATGGGCCTCCGCCGAACGCGGGTCGGCGGCGATCGCATGCTCCAGAATCTGCCGCGCCTCATCGATGCGCCCGCTTTCCAGCAGCGACACCCCAAGCAGATGCAGGGCGTCGAAATGGTCGGGCAGCTCGCGCAGTATCTGGACGCAAATCGCCTGGGCATCGCCGTGCCGGCGCTCGCGCAGGGCGCCATAGGCCGTCTGCAACAGCGCGCCGGCCTGCTTCCTGAACTTTTTCTGGAGCCGCGCGGCCTGGAATGCGCGCGAGCCGACGGTACTTTGCAAAGGCCGTTCTCCGATTGAGATTCTCGCAAGCCCGGCCAACGCAACGCGCCTGGTTTGCCTCGCCACTTCGTACAAGGTGAGACACGTTCGCCAGTCGCATGCGCCCGGTCTGAATCGCCAGAAGCGATTCGGGCCTGTTGGCGCATCGGTCGACTGCGTCGCAACCCTCGACGAGATTGGTTAAGACATTGTTAACCACGTTTTCCGGAGAGCCCGGAGTTTCGTCAAGCCACTGATGCTACGTCGAAACGCGGCGGCTCGACGTAAATCGCCGGCGAACCGGCGTGCCGGCCTGCCACCCGCCGGGCGACGTCGGGATGGAGCGGCACGAACACCGTGGCTCCCGCGGGAGCCTGCTCGGGAGAAAGGATCGGCACGCCCTCGAATGAGCCGCCGACCCGGCTTGCGTCCTCGTCGACGAAGAAGGAGACGCGCTCCCGCAAGGCGCCATAGAGCCACATGCCGGAGATGGACGTGCCGAATATGCCGAATGTCTCGGCGGAGGCCGCAACCCGACGTGCCGCGGCCAGCACCGCGACGAGCCAGGCAAGATTGGCCTGAACCGCGGCCCGCGTCCGCTCCGGGGAGGGACGCTCGCGCAGCGCCCCGCCTCGCCGCGCCAGCATCGTGATCTCCTTCGGCAGCAGATCGTCGCGCAGGATAGCGACTGCAAAACCCGCCCGGCTTGCGAGATGGGCCAGATGCGCCGGCGAGAAGTGCAGCAGGTGATCCGCGATCAAGAGATCGAAGGGCGATGTCAGCACATTGGGGATCTCGACGAACAACCTGCCGTCGTCGTTCAACAGATGAGCCGCATCGTGCAGCGATCCGAGCGGATCCGGCATGTGCTCCAGCGCGTGGATCATGGTGAGAATGTCGAAGCGCTCGGGTATCTCCCGTGCCGGCGTGGTGTAGAGCTCGACGAAGTTCGGAAGCTTCTGCAAGGCCGGCTTCGCCGCATCGGACAGCTCGCTGCCGTAAAGCCGCCAGCGCGGCATGGCGCGGGAGAGATTTTTCAGCGCCGAGCCGTTTCCGCAGCCGATATCGATGAGCTTGCCGGCCTCGGCGGCGCCGGCATTCTGCACGATGAAATCGACCAGCGCGCCCGAGCGCGGTTGAGCCACGCCAGCCTCGGAGAAGATCACCTGCTCGGCGCCGGCGGAGAGCTCGTAGATCTGGTAGGCCTTGTAGATCCGCGCGATATCCTCGAACCATGCGGCGTCGGCGAGCTTCTGCACCGCGCCGCACGCCTCGCAGCAGGACAATGCGCCGCCGGCCGGCCAGGGCTTGCAGTCGGAGGTGACGCGCGGCAATTCCGCAAAGCTCCCGATCGTCTCGAGGCGCCCCTCCGCGCAGACCTTGCACTTGAATTCATCGATTGCCATCAGGAGCTACCCTTCGAGTCCGACATTTGAGCCAACCTTGGAGCCGACATTTTCCTGGCCTGCTCGATCTCCGGTCCATAGACCGCTTGCAGCACGTCGAGCGGGTCAGGCGCAACGAAACCCGTCAAACGACTGAGCCGCGTGGTCGCCAATGCGGTGAACGGGGTGAGGTCATCTTCGAGAAGCCCGTTTTCGACGCCACGCAAAGCTTGGACCAGACGATCGGAGAGGCCGATTTGCCGCGCGAGGAAGCGCCCGGCCTCGGCGTAGCTGACATCCCGTGCGCCCGAGACATGGTAGATGCCGCCATCGCCGCGTTCCGCCAGCGCAACCAGCGCATCGACCACATGCGCCACCGTGAGCGGCGCGAAGCGATGATCGTCGAAGGCACGAATGCCGCCACCCGCGCCGAGCGTCCGTATCCAGTCCGACAGCAGACCCAGGTTCGGCCTCACCACCTTGGTCAGGCGCAGCACCGACACGCGCGGGCCGAGCGCCAATAGACCGGCTTCGGCTTCGGCCTTGAGCCGCCCATAGATGCTGCGCGGCCGCGGCGGCTCGCACTCGCTCACCTGCGGTGTGCGGCAGTCGAACACCGCACTGGTCGAAAGCAGGATCACGCGGCTGCCGGCGCGCGTCAGGGTGCGCCCGAGTTCGAGCGGTGCCGCGACATTGACCCGGTGCGCGAGGTCGGGATGCCGCCGACAATCCTCAAATCGCGCCATCGCGGCACAGATGATCGCGACGTCGACCTCGGGCAGTATCGCCAGCGTCTCGGCAAGATCGAGATATAAAGAGCCGTCGACTGCCGGCAGAGCGCGACGCCGCGTCGTCGCAATAACCTCATGTCCGTGCGAGCGCAGCGCGCCCGCCAGCTCTGCGCCAAAGGTCCCGTCCCCACCGATGATCAGGCAGCGCAACGACGTCGTTCCCGCTTTGCCCCGGCGGCCGGGCCGGTCGCGCTCATCCGAGGGAGATGACGTCATGGACGCCGATGGCGCCGCCCGCGATGCCCCGGCGCGTGATTCGGACTCTTGTTCCGACGGCGTCTCGCATTTTGCAAATTCAATTAACCATGATTCCACAATTTCTGCGATATTAGCAAAGTTCAGGTGATTCGCGGCATCCGCGAAGCAGCGGCGATCTGGGGACTCGGTGATTCAGGACGACGCTGCTTTCGGTGGCCGGCAGCACCGCTTCGATTTGGCGGAGGCCCGATCCTTGGACCAACTGATCGACACCACCGACGGCGACCATGTCTGCCGGGTGATTCGCGCCTCGACCGACGCGGAGCAGACCATTGCCTTCGTTTCCGGCAACTTCAACGTCGTCCATCCCGGACATTTACGGCTGCTGAAGTTCGCCGCCGAGCAGGCCGACATTCTCGTCGTCGGCGTCAACCCGGACGACACGCCCGGCGTGACGCTGGCGCAGGAGATGCGGCTGGACAATGTCCGCTCGATCTCGCTCGTCCATCACGTGGTGCGGCTCGAGACCTCCGCTTCCGACTTCATCGCGCGGCTGGAGCCCACCGTCGTCGTCAAGGGCAAGGAGTTCGAGGACAGGCTCAATCCCGAACAGCAGGCGGTCGATGCCTATGGCGGCCGACTGATATTCTCCTCCGGAGAATTACGGTTCGCCTCGCTGTCGCTGCTCGAGCGCGACGCCAAGGTCGACATCTCCACGGTGCGCAAGCCGCTGGAATTCCCGAAGCGGCACGGCTTCGACATCTCGGGCCTGAAGCAGTTGCTGGGCAAGCTCGCAGGGATGCGGGTCGCCGTCATCGGCGACCTCATCGTCGACGAATATGTCACCTGCGATGCCGTGGGCATGTCGCAGGAGGACCCGACCATCGTCGTCACGCCGCTGATGACGCGCAGCTTCGTCGGCGGGGCCGGCGCGGTCGCCGCGCACGCGCACGGGCTCGGCGGCGAGGTCAACTTCTTCACCCTGGTCGGCAATGACGAGGCGGCGCGCTTCGCCCGCGACACGCTCGAACAGCATGGGGTCACGTGCGAGCATTTCGTCGACGAGACCCGCCCCACCACGCGCAAGCAGCGCTTCCGGGCGCTCAACAAGACCATGCTGCGGGTCAATCACATGCGCGAACATCCGGCCGACGCCGAGATCCAGCGCAGGATGCTGGCGACCGTGGAGCGCGCGCTGAAGGCGTGCGACCTCCTGCTGTTCTCCTGCTTCAATTATGGCTGCCTGCCGCAGGACCTGGTCGATGCCATCGCCGACCGCGCGCGGGCGAAGGGCGTGATGATGGCGGCCGACAGCCAGGTTTCCTCGCAGACCGGCGACGTCTCGCGCTTCCGCGGCATGGCGCTGCTGACGCCGACCGAGCGCGAGGCGCGCGTCGCGCTCAACGATTTCGCCTCCGGCCTTGCCGTCATCAGCGAGCGGCTGATCAGGAAGGCGCGCACGCAGAATCTCGTCGTCACGCTCGGCGCCGAAGGCGTGCTGGTCAATGCCATGATCGACGGCAAGCAGCAGGCGGACCGCCTGCCCGCCTTCAATCCCTCGCCCAAGGACGTCTCCGGCGCCGGCGACAGCCTGTTCATGGCCTCGTCCATGGCGCTGCGGGCGGGCGCCGACATCTGGCAGGCGACCTATCTCGGCTCGCTCGCCGCCGCGCTGCAGGTCTCCCGCGTCGGCAATCTGCCGCTGACGACGCGCGAGCTCATCACCGAGATCGACGATCGCAGGTACAGCGACGAGTGATGGGGCGATCGATGCGCGCACTGCTGCTTGCTGCGGGAATGGGAAGCCGGCTGCGGCCGCTGACCGACACCACGCCGAAATGCCTGGTGCCGATCCACGGCCGTCCGCTGCTCGACTATTGGCTCGACCTCGTGTTCGAGGGCGGCATCGAGCGCGCGCTGGTCAACACCCACTGGCTGTCCGAGCAGGTCGAGGCGCACCTTGCGCTCTCGCCGTGGCGCTCCCGGATCGACCTCGTCCACGAGCACGAGCTGCGCGGCACCGGCGGCACGATACTCGCGAACCGGGCCTGGTTCGGCGACAGCGCCTTCCTGGTCGCGCATGCCGACAATCTCACCGATTTCGACGTGCCGGGACTGATCGAGGCTCACGGCAATCGCCCCGCGGGCCATGTCATGACCATGCTCGGCTTCCGCACCGACGATCCCTCGTCCTGCGGCATTCTCGAGCTGAACCGGCATGGCACCGTCATCGCCTTCCACGAGAAGGTCGCAGAGCCGCCCGGCAACCTTGCCAATGGCGCGGTCTATATTTTCGAGCCGGAGGTGATTGCCGACATCGCAAGCCTCGGCAAGGACGCGGTCGACCTCTCGACGGAAGTCATCCCGAACTATCTCGGCCGCATCCTCTGCGTGGAAACGCATGGCTATCACCGCGACATCGGCACGCCCGCAAGCCTCTTGCGCGCGCATATCGAATTTCCGCACGGCTCCCGCAAAGACCGGGAGCACAAGCGAGCAGAAGCTCGCGCAAAACCACGCGCTGAACTTTTGGGAACGACAAGACGATGAAAATCTTTATGACGGGAGCGTGCGGCTACAAGGGCAGCGTGCTCGTGCCCAAGCTGCTCCGGGCCGGCCACCAGGTGGTGGCCTTCGATGCCATGTGGTTCGGCAATTTCCTCGATCCGCATCCCGATCTCACCGTCGTCAAGGGCGACGTACGTAATACGGATGAGATCGAACTTTCAGGCGTTGATGCGATCATTCATTTGTCGAGCGTCGCCAACGACCCCTGCGGCGATCTCGATCCCAAGCTGACCTGGGAGATCTCCTGCCTCGCCACCATGCAGCTCGCCGACCGCGCCAGGCGCCACGGCATCGGGCGCTTCATCTATGCCTCCTCCGGCAGCGTCTATGGCGTCAAGGAGGAAGCGCAGGTAACCGAGGACCTCGAGCTGTTGCCGATCTCCGAATACAACAAGACCAAGATGTGCGGCGAGCGCATCGTGCTGTCCTACAAGGACGACATGGTCGTGCAGATCGTGCGGCCTGCGACCGTCTGCGGCTATTCGCCCCGGCAGCGGCTCGACGTGTCCGTCAACATGCTGACCATGCAGGCGCTGATGAACGGCCGCATCACCGTGTTCGGCGGCGACCAGACCCGTCCCAACATCCATATCGACGACATCACCGACCTCTATCTGTTCCTGCTCGACCACCCCGAGCACACCGGCGTCTACAATGCCGGCTTCGAGAACATCTCGATCCTGGATATCGCGAGGCTCGTGACCAAGTACGTGCCGGCCGAGATCGTGGTGACGCCGTCCAACGACCCGCGCAGCTACCGCATCAATTCCGACCGCCTGCTCGCCACCGGCTTCCGGCCCAAGAAGACGGTCGAGGACGCGATCAAGGAGCTGATCGGGATGCATTCGCAGGGCGTGCTCAGGAACGACGACCGCTGGTACAATCTGAAATGGATGGAGAAGGAGGTCGTGGCATGAACGCGCCCGTCTTCGCCCCTCCCTCCCGGCTGTTCAGCGACTACAGCAAGCGCTTGTCGGCCGCCCTCGAACGCTTCGACTGGACCCCGGTCGAGCGCCTCGCCTACGAGCTGCTCGACTGCTGGCAGACAGGCCGGCAGGTGTTCTTCTGCGGCAATGGCGGCAGCGGCGGCAACGCCAACCACCTCGCCAACGATTTCCTCTACGCCTTCACCAAGACGCCGGGATCGGGGATTCGCGTGCATTCGCTTGCCGCCAATCCTTCCGTCATCACCTGTCTCGCCAATGACGAAGGCTATGAGCAGGTGTTCTCGCTGCAGCTTGCGGTGCTGGCGCGCCCGGGCGACGTGCTGATCGCATTCTCGGGCTCGGGAAATTCCCCGAACATCCTGCGGGCGCTGCAGGAAGCGAGGCTGAGGGGCATGACGAGCTATGCCGTGCTCGGCTTTTCCGGCGGCGAGGCCAAGGCCCTCTGCGACGTGCCGATCCATCTCGCCCTCGACGACATGCAGATTGCCGAGGACGCCCAGATGATCATCGGCCACATGCTGATGCAGTGGCTGCAGTCGCAGCGCGGCGAAGAGGTCTCGCTGCAGGGGCCGGGCTGATGCGCCTGTCGATGAGGGTCCGATGACGGGACAAGACAAATTCCTGATCCTCGGCTCGAACTCGTTTTCGGGCGCGACCTTTGCCGATCACCTCGCGGCGAAGGGCTACGACGTGCTGGCGACCAGCCGGTCCGAGGAGGCGCATGAGGCGCTGTTGCCCTACAAATGGCAGAAGCGCCCCGGCACGGTGCGCTTTGCCAGGATCGACCTCAACGCCGATCTCGACGCGCTGAACGCGCTGCTCAAGCGCGAGCGGCCGACCCATGTGGTCAACTTCGCCGCGCAAAGCATGGTCGGCGAAAGCTGGCTTCATCCCGATCACTGGATGATGACCAATGTGGTCTCCGCGGTGCGGCTGCACGAGCTCCTGCGCAACTATGACGGGCTCGTCCGCTACGTCCATGTGACGACGCCGGAGGTCTACGGCTCGACGGAGGGCTGGGTGCGCGAGGACGCGCCGTTCAATCCGTCGACGCCCTATGCGGTGTCGCGCGCGGCCGGCGACATGAGCCTGCGCACCTATTTCGCGAATTACGGCTTTCCGGTCGCCTTCACCCGCGCCGCCAATGTCTACGGCCCCGGCCAGCAGCTCTACCGCATCGTGCCGCGCACCATTCTGGCGGCGATCGGCGGGCAAAAACTCAGACTCGATGGCGGCGGCAAGTCGATCCGCGTGTTCATTCACATGACCGACGTCGCCGACGCAACGCTGAGGATCGCGCAGAGCGGACAGCTCGGCGAGGCCTATCACATCTCCGGCTATGAGCTGGTTTCGATCCGCGCGCTGGTCGAGATGATCCTGGCGCGCCTCGGCAAGTCGTTCGACGACTGCGTCGAGATCGGCCCCGAACGGCCCGGCAAGGACACCGCCTATACGCTCGACAGCTTCAAGCTGCGCACGGCGCTCGGCTGGCGCGACACCATTTCGCTTGAACAGGGCATCGACGACGTCATCGCCTGGGCCGAACGTTTCCGCGACGCCATTCCGAAGCTACCGACGAAATACCACCACAAGCCTTAAAGCACCGCGCCTGTCGCCAAGTGCACGCGGCGCAACTGGAGAGCACGATGAACGTTGCAGTCCGCAACACCGCTCCGCCGATCGACGCCGGAGCCCTGAAGGCCCAGGCGGCGCTGTTGCGCGGCAGAGTGATCGAGATGTCGCATGCGGCGCAGGCCGCCCATCTCGCCTCCTCGCTGTCCTGCGCCGACATTGTGACCGCAGCCTATTGGCACGTGCTCAACGTCGATTCCGCACGGCCCAAGGATCCGCTGCGCGACCGCTTCATCCTTTCCAAGGGACACGCGGCCGCCGCGCTCTATGCGACGCTCGCGATGAAGGGTTACTTCCCGCTCGCGGAGCTCGACACCTATTGCCAGGATGGCGGACGGCTCGCCGAGCATCCGCCGGCCAATCTGCTGCCGGGTGTCGAGGCCGCCACCGGCTCGCTCGGCCACGGCCTGCCGCTCGGCTGCGGCATGGCGCTCTCGGGGCGCATCAAGGGCGAGCGGTTCCGCGTCTATGCGCTGCTCTCCGACGGCGAGAACAACGAGGGCTCGGTGTGGGAGGCCGCGATGTTCGCCGCCGCCCAGAAGCTCGAGAATGTCTGCGTCATCGTCGACTACAACAAATGGCAGGCGACCGGCCGCTCCAACGAGACGCTGATGCTGGCGCCCTTGCGCGAGAAATGGGCCGCGTTCGGCTGGGATGCCCATGAGATCGACGGCCACGACGTCGGGGCGCTGGCGGCAGCCATGCAGCACATCCCCAACGGCAGCGGCAAGCCGGTCGCGCTGATCGCACATACGGTCAAGGGCAAGGGCGTGTCGTTCATGGAGGACGACAACAACTGGCACTATCGCGCGCCGACGACTGAGGAGGTCGTCAAGGCGAAGAAGGAGCTCGGCCTCACATGAGAAACGCCTTCGCAGACGAGCTGACCAGGCTCGGCAATGAGGACACCCGCGTCGTCATGCTCTCCGGCGACATCGGCAACCGCCTGTTCGACAAGTTCAAGGACCGGCACCCTGCCCGCTTCTTCAACTGCGGCGTGGCGGAAGCCAACATGATGGGGGTTGCGGCCGGCATGGCCATGAACGGCCTGCGGCCGGTCGCCTACACCATCACGCCGTTCGTCACCACGCGCTGCCTGGAGCAGATCCGCACCGATGTCTGCTATCACGAGGCGCCGGTCACCATCGTCTCGGTCGGCGGCGGGCTCGCCTATTCCGGCCTCGGCCCGACGCATCATGCCTGCGAGGATATCTCCTTCCTGCGGTCGCTGCCCAACATGATTGTGATCTGCCCGGGCGATGCGCACGAGGTGCGCGCCGCGCTGCGCGCCTCGATGCAGCAGGATCGCCCGGTCTATATCCGCATGGGCAAGAAGGGCGAGCCGCTGGTGCATGCCGGCCCGATTGCCGATTTTGCGATCGGCAAGGCCATCACGCTCGAGCACGGCAGCGACGTCTGCCTGCTCTCGACCGGCAACATGCTACCCGAGGCGGTCGAAGCCGGGCACAGGCTGAAAGAGCATGGCATCTCGGCCGAGGTCGTCAGCTTCCACACCGTGAAGCCGCTGGACGAGGACTGCCTGCGCAACGCCTTCGCAAAATTCCGGCTGGTCGCCACCATCGAGGAGCATTCGCTAATCGGCGGCTTCGGCGCCGCCGTCTCCGAATGGCTCGCCGACACCGAGACGCAGCCGAAAAAATTCCTCCGCTTCGGCACGCCCGATGCGTTCTTCAAGAAAGCCGGCGAGCAGGAGTATGCCCGCGAGGTGCTGGGTCTTGCCGCGCACCAGATCGCCGACAAAATTCGTCACGCTCTGACCTGAGACCAAAATGAAAACCGAAGCCGCGCTGCTCGTCCAGACCGGAAAGCCCCTGGTTCTGGCGGAGATCGACATTCCCGCCCTCAAGCCCGGCCAGGTGCTGGTCGAGATCGCCTATTCCGGCGCCTGCGGCACGCAGGTGATGGAATGGCGCGGCGACAAGGGCGAGGACAAATGGGTACCGCATTGCCTGGGCCATGAGGGCACCGGCACGGTGCTGGAGACCGGCAGCGCCGTGACCAAGGTAAAGGCGGGCGACAAGGTCGTGCTGTCCTGGATCAAGGGCCATGGCATCGAGGCCGGCGGCGCCGTCTATGAATGGGACGGGCGCAAGGTCAATGCCGGCGGCGTCACCACCTTTCAGCGCCATGCGGTGGTGAGCGAGAACCGTCTGACGCTGCTGCCTGCAGGTTTGCCGATGGATGTCGCGGTGCTGCTCGGCTGCGCCGCGCCGACCGGCATGGGCGCGGTCTACAACGTGCTGAAGGTGCAGCCGGGCGATGCGGTCGCCGTGTTCGGCACCGGCGGCATCGGGCTCAATGCGCTGATGGCGGCGGCGCTCGCCGGCGCCATGCCGGTGATCGGGATCGACCCCAATCCGACGCGCCGGGCGCTCGCCAAGATTTATGGCGCCAGCCATGTGATCGACGCGTCGGAAGCCGACGTGCTCGCGGAGATCAGGAAGATCGTGCCGCAAGGCGTTGACCTCGCGGTGGAATCCTCCGGCCTGCCGAGCGTGATGGATCAGGCGATCAACGCCACGCGCCAGCAGGGCGGGCGTGCCGTCGTCATCGGCAATGCCAGGCACGGCACCATGCTCTCGCTCAATCCCACCGTCTTCAACCAGGGCAAGAGCCTGCTCGGCACCTGGGGCGGCGACAGCGTGCCTGACCGCGACTACGGCCGCTACGGCCGGCTGCTCGCCTCGGGCCGCTTTCCGGTGCGCGATCTCCTGTCCAAGCCTTATCGCCTCACTGACGCCGATCAGGCGCTGGCCGATCTCGCCGCGGGCAAGGTCGGCCGTCCCCTGATCGACATGTCGCTGCGCTAGAGAGGTCTGATGCGGATCGGGATCGACTTCGACAACACGATCGCCTGCTATGACGGCGTGTTCCATGCCGCGGCGCTCGAGCGTGGGCTGATCCCGTCCGACCTCGCGCGCGACAAGAACAGCGTGCGCGATCATCTCAACGGCAGCGGCCGCAAGGACGAATTCACCGAGCTGCAGGGCTATGTCTACGGCGCCCGCATGGACATGGTGTCGCCCTATCCGGGCTTCGCCGACTTCATCGCCTTGGCGCAAGCTGCGGGACATGCGCTCTTCATCGTCAGCCATAAGACCCGCCATCCCTTGCGCGGGCCGCAGCACGACATGCATGCCGCCGCGCGCGGCTTTCTCGTCACGCACGGCCTGATCGGCCACGGCGTCACCAGGATCGATCCGGCGCACGTGCATTTCGAGCTGACCAAGGAGGCGAAGGTCGCACGCGCGGCGCAGCTTGGCTGCAACATGTTCATCGACGACCTGCCGGAGATTCTCGGGCAACCCGGCTTTCCCGAAGGCATGCGCAAGGTCCTGTTCGATCCGGACGGGCAGTTCGCCTGCCGCAGCGACGCGCGCGGGTTCGACCGCCGCGCCTCATGGGCGGCGATATCAGCGGATTTTGTCCGTGAGCCGGCTTGAGGTGACCGGCGAAAGCCTGCTCGCGCTGACGCGCGACCTCGCGGCGAGGGCTGGCATGGGCCAGCCGCGCGCGCTCTCGCGGCTCGCCGGCGGCAAGAACAACCAGGTCTATCGCGTTGACACCGAAGCCAAATCGCCGCTGGTCTTGAAGCGCTACTTCAGCGACCCGCGCGACCAGCGGGACCGGCTGGCCGCCGAATGGAATTTTCTGACAGCCGCCTGGTCGCGCGGCATTCGTTGCGTGCCCGAGCCGCTCGCATGCGATGCGACGGCACATGCCGCGCTCTACGGCTTTGTCGCGGGACGCAAGCTGCGCGCCGCCGAGCTGACGGCCGGCCATATCGATGCGGCCATCGATTTCGTGCTTGCGGTCAACGCGCGCCCGCGCGCCGAGCTTGCGCCGGCCTCCGAAGCCTGCTTCTCGCTGTCCGAGCATGTCGCGACCGTGGAGCGCCGTCTCGCCAGGCTTGCCGCGCTCGATCCGGACGTGCCGCATGTGAGCGAAGCCCGATGCTTCGTTTCGACCCGACTCAGGCCGGCATGGGACGCGGTGAAATCGCGCCTCGTCGCAGACGCGGGCGAAGCGGGGCTTGGGATGGACGATGAGATCCCGCCAGCCGATTGCTGCCTGTCGCCGTCGGATTTCGGCTTTCACAATGCGCTGGTCGACGACGCCGGCCGCCTCACCTTCCTCGATTTCGAATATGCCGGGCGCGACGATCCGGCCAAGCTGGTCTGCGACTTCTTCTGCCAGCCGGAGGTTGCGGTGCCGCTGGATTGCCATGCTTCCTTTATCGCGCGGCTCGCCGACGGCCTGATGCTCGACGGGAAAGGCCGCGCGCGCTGCCACCTGCTGCTCGATGCCTACCGCATCAAATGGGCTTGCATCATCCTCAACGATTTCCTGCCGCTCGGCGACGCACGCCGCGCCTTTGCCGACAACGGCGATCGCGCCGCACGCTGCGCCGCCCAGCTTGCCAAGGCGGAAGCCGAGCTATCCGGCCTGCTCGCTTGAGCGGCCGGCGACGAACAACAAGCCTACCCGGAGCAATTTTTGATGGCCTACCGCGAATTCGTCAGCCTGATCCACAAATCGACCAAGCGCGACTATGTCGCGCGCGTCACCCAGCGCGACAAGGCCGAGGTCGCCGAGCTCGCGATCCAATTCGATTATGATTATTGGGACGGCAGCCGCGAGACCGGCTATGGCGGCTACAAATATGACGGCCGCTGGCGCAAGGTCGCCGACGCGATGATCTCAGCCTACGGCCTCGAGCCGGGCATGCGCGTGCTCGACGTCGGCTCCGGCAAGGGCTTCATCCTGCACGACTTCCGCGAGGCCCTGCCCGGCATCGAGGTCGCCGGCATCGACATTTCCGCTTACGGCGTTGCGCACACCATGGAGGACGTGAAGCCGTTCTGCCAGGTCGGCTCGGCGACGAAGCTGCCCTGGCCCGACAAGCATTTCGATCTCGTGATCTCGATCAACACGCTGCACAATCTCTACAATTACGAGCTCGACGCCGCGTTGCGCGAGATCGAGCGGGTCGGCCGCGGCGCCAAATATCTCTGCGTCGAGGCCTACCGCAACGAGCGTGAGAAGGTGAACCTGATGTATTGGCAGCTGACCTGCCGCATCTTCCATACGCCGGAAGAATGGGCCTTCGACTTCAAGCGCGCCGGCTACACCGGCGACCACGAGTTCATCTACTTCGAATGAGCGGGGTCCGCGTTGCGTTGGAATGGAGCTCAGGCCCGCGCGGCGAAGACGACAAAATCAGCGCTGAGGAACGGCAACATTGCCGCCGGCGCGCCCCGTTCGATTGCGCGTGCCAGCACCACGGACGGCTTTGGCATCAGCGTGTTGAACGGCGACACCGTCTGGTTGAGGAACGTCACCTGCCCGATCCGCAGTCCGACCGCGCGCGCCATGTCGGCAATCTCGGCCGGGCGATAGGCGAAGGTCGCGAAGCTCTGGCCGAACACGCCGCGCTTGATGATGGGCTTTGCTATTCTCAACACGCTCCTGACGACGTGATCGATCGCGGCGCGGTTGGTGAAGCTGACGATTGCGGTCCCGCCGGGCGCCAGGCGATCGGCAATGAAGCGCCAATTGGCGGCGAGCTCCGCCGGGTCCTGATAGGTGGTGACGCCGAGCGAATAGATGAAATCGAAGCTGTCGCGGGGAAACGAGATCTCGGATACGCGGCCCACGAAGGCGCGATCGGGTGGAATTGCGCTCTGCGCCAACATCTGCGGAGATATGTCGCAGGCGAAGTAATCCACCGTCGGGCATCGCCGGATCAGCTCGTCATAGAGCGCGCCCGTGCCCGCGCCGATGTCGAGGACGCGTTTGCCGTCAAATACAAAGCGATCCGTTGCCGCCTTCAGACGCTGGCGAAAGAAATAGCTGTGAAACGGATTCCGGTCTCCATAGCGCTCGGAATACCCGCGCGAAATCTCGTCGAAATAGGTCGAGACGCGGTTGTTTTGCTCTGGCACCAGCGCTTTGACTCCTGTCGTTCCCGGCGGACCAAGGCGCGATGCGATCGGGGTGAATCGTCATCGCGCTTTGGCTCTTCGATCGAGCAAGATCTTTTCGGAAAACCGCTGCATAGCTTTCCGGATCGTGCTCTGGTTCTACTGCGTCACAAGACCCTCATGGTGAGGAGCGCGAAGCGCGTCTCCGGACGATGCGTCGCATCGCCGGGAGAACCATGAAGGCCCCGAATCTCGCCCGCGGCCATCCTTCGAGACGCCCGCGTCTCGCGGGCTCCTCAGGATCAGGGTGGAGCGTGCTTATGACGCATTAGAACTAGATATCTCGATCCTGTCCAACAAGTAAGGCCCAACGGACCGACAAATCTTGGCCCTTGGAGATCGACAAGACTGATGATGCCCTTCCCGCGAGGGCACCCTCACCCTGCGACCTTCTCAGCCCCCGCCCTGAAATCCGGAAAGCGCGTTTGCAGCGCGGTCTTCAGAAATTTGAAATGCGCAAGCTGCTCGTCCAGCGTCTTCAACCGCGCCTGGCCACGCGCGATCTCGCCATCCGAGGCGGCAAGCAAGCTCGAGCGCGCCTCGTCCCGGCTCAGATAATCGTCGAGGTCATTGCCGCCGACGATGGCCGCTCGCGCGATGACGTCGTCGAGCCGGCGTTTCAGCCCGTCTCGTTGCGCCTCGACCTTCTGCAGCGCCTCGTCGATCGCCGATGCGACTTGGCCGACGAGCTCGTTGTCGAGCTCCTGATCCCGGCCAGGCGCGCGGGTCCGGAATGGCCCGTCCGACCCCGAACGGCGAAACAGATTGATCAGCATCGCTTGTCTCTTCCTCGCCTCTGCTGCGTTGGCCGCCGGCGCAAGCGTCCATCCTGGACTCAAAGCCTAGCACGCGCGCGGCCGCTTTGGGAGCCTTGCCGCTGGTGGTAAGCGCCCTGCCTTCCGGCGAGGCGGTTACGGTGCGGCCGGTCCGACCGAGCTCTCCACGTTCAGGGCGGGAGCGTGATCGGCGAAACGCGCCCGTTTCGCCACCACACTTCGCCGCTGGCCAAAGAATATCCAGGCCGTCCATGCGTTCAGTCTCAACAGGGTCGAGACCGCCAGGCTATACAATGTGGGTGCAATGATCGGAGGCCATGTTCCAAGGAAATGGAAGTGGATGGCATAGACGTCCAGCGAGCGTTGGCCGAGCAACGCGAGTGATCGCTCCAGGAAGGCCGGCAGGCGGCGATAGATCATTCCCGCGAGATCGACAAACGCCAGCGTGCCGGCTGCCGCGACAATCATCATGTAGATGGAATTGATCGAATGCGGACGCCCCAGCAAGGCCGGGAGGTGGGCCACAAGCGGCGATATGTCGGTACGATACCAGAACGGAACAAGTGCCAGGAAGATCGCATAGGGCAGCGGGCGAAGGACAGTGGGCAAACCGCGCGAAAGGGCGATCTGGTAGACGAGGCCCGCGACCACATAGGGAAAGAACTGCCGTGCCTCATAGAGGCCAAGCCCGCTGGGAATGCAACGACTGGCCAAGCTCACGATCAAGCTTGCGAGGGCAAAGGCAGCGAGTTGCCTCCTGCGATCCTCGAAGGACATTGACCAGCCTTGCGGACCAAGTCGAAAGAACGCGGCAACGAGCAGACCGGAGGCCGTCACGCCAATGCTGCACAGGAACAGCACGGGCAGGAACCATAATCCATTGTCTGGATTTTGGATGACCCGGGTCATGTCACGCAGCAAGTCACCCGACGGATTCAGGACCGAGCTGACAGCTGCCCAGGTCAAGAACGGAATGAGAAGCCGCTGCGCCTTTTTCCAAAGATCATCGCGAAAGACGGCGATGTCGAGCAGCGCGGTCGGCTGATGCTGGAAGAGGTGCCGCTCGAAGAAGAACGCCGCGGTCATGCCCGAGACGAACATGAACAGCGGCATATGGAAGGCATAGACGAATCTGAATGGCCAGTAATGGTCAAAGTCGGGCGTCGCCGCCTGGAACGTGTGACCCGCCACGACGGTCAGGATCGCAAATCCCTTCAGGCAGTCAAGAAAGCCGTCGCGGGCGCCGGATTTCGGCAACTCTTTCTCAGCCATGCGCCCCCTTATCAGGAAAAATCAGAACACCAGCCCCTGCTAAGCCGACCGGCCCCGAAGGAAGATGGCATCTTTTTTCCGGGATGGCGATTCGGACATCTGCGTCATGAGCGGCGGTAGTCGTCCTCGATGCGGATGATGTCGTCCTCGCCGAGATAGCTGCCGGTCTGCACCTCGATCAGCTCCAGCATGATCTTGCCGGGATTTTCCATCCGGTGCACCGCGCCCATCGGGATGTAGATCGACTCGTTCTCATGCACGGTCTTGACCAGGTCGTTGACGGTGACGCGCGCCGTTCCCCGCACCACGATCCAGTGCTCGGAGCGATGATAGTGCTTCTGCAGCGACAGCCGCTGGCCGGGCTTGACGATGATGCGCTTGACCTGGTGGCGCTCGCCATTGTCGACCGACTGGTAGCTGCCCCAGGGCCGGTGCACCTTGAGATGATCCTCGGTGACCTGCGGTGCCACCTTCTTGAGTTTTGCCACCAGCCGCTTCAGCCCGTTGGCGTCCTTCTGCCGCGAGACCAGCACGGCATCCTGGGTCGCCACCACGACGAGATCGTCGACGCCTTCCAGCGCCACCAGCGCCTTGTCGGTCGCGACATTGCAGTTGCGGGAATCCTCGAATACCGCAGCGCCCTGCGCGGCATTGCCGTCGGCGTCCTTGTCCGACAGCTCCCACACCGCGTGCCAGGAGCCGACGTCGGACCAGCCGCAGGCGACCGGCACGACAGCGGCATGCGCGGTCTTCTCCATCACCGCATAGTCGATCGAGATCGCCTTGGCCGCGCCGAAGGCATCCGGATCGAGGGTGACGAAGGAAAGGTCGCGGCCCGCTTTGCCGACAGCGTCGGCGACGGCGTCCACGCTTGCGGCGTCGACCTTGCGGTATTCGTCGAGCAGCACTGCGGCGCGGAACATGAAGTTGCCGCTGTTCCAGAGATAGCCCGACTTGATGTACTGCTCGGCGGTCGGCTGGTCCGGCTTCTCGACGAATTTTTGCACCGCGCGGACCTCGCCCGCCACCGCCTCGCCCGGATTGATATAGCCGTATTCGGTGGCTGCCCGCTCGGGCTGGACGCCGAAGGTCGTGATCCGCCCGCTGATCGCCGACGCAAGCCCCTGGCGGCAGGCGGCAAGAAACGCGGCCGTGTCGCGGACGACGTGATCGGCGGCAAGCGCGAGCACCACGGCCTCGCCGTCGCGCGCCTGCGCGAACGCGGCGCCCGCGGCAATCGCCGGCCCCGAATCCCGCCGCGCCGGCTCGAGCAGCACGTCGGCCTCGATGCCGATCTCGGCCAGCTGCTCCACCACCATGAAACGGTAGGCGGCATTGGTGATGACGATCGGGCGCTCGAACAGCGTGGGATCCGAGACCCGCAGCAGGGTATCCTGGAAGGTGGAGCGCGCCCCGAACAGCGGCAGAAACTGCTTCGGCCGCCCTTCGCGCGAGGCCGGCCACAGCCGCGTCCCGGCGCCGCCGCACATGATCAAGGGGATGATTCGTCTGCTCATCGGGCGTCTCGCCTACAGCTTGTGAAATTCACGATACCAGGTCGCAAAACGCGCGATACCGTCTTCGATCGGTGTTGCCGGCCTGAAGCCGATCTCGCGCTCGAGCGCTGTGATGTCGGCATAGGTCGCTTCGACGTCGCCCGGCTGCATTGGCAGCATGTCCTTTTTTGCCGCCCTGCCGAATTCCTTCTCGAGAAGTGCGACCACATGGGTCAGCTCTTCGGGGTTGTTGTTGCCGATGTTGAAGACCTTCCACGGCGCCTTGCTGGTCGCAGGATCCGGCTTGTCGCCATTCCAGTCCGCCTCGCCTTGCGGGGGGCGGGCGATCAGGCGCACAACAGCCTCCGCGACGTCGTCGACAAAGGTGAAGTCGCGCCGCATCCGGCCGTGGTTGAACAGCTTGATCGGCTCACCGGCGAGGATAGCCTTGGCGAAGATGAACATCGCCATGTCGGGCCGGCCCCACGGGCCATAAACGGTGAAGAAGCGCAGGCCCGTCGTCGGCAGCCGGAACAGATGGCTGTAGGAATGCGCCATCAGCTCGTTGGCCTTTTTCGAGGCGGCATAAAGGCTCACGGGATGGTCGACATTGTCGTGCACCGAGAACGGCAATTTTTTATTCGCGCCATAGACCGATGATGAGGACGCGAACAACAGGTGCCTGCAGCGGTTGTGGCGGCAGCCTTCCAGCACGTTGATGAAGCCCTGCAGGTTGGCATCGACATAGGCGTGCGGATTCTGCAGCGAGTAGCGCACGCCCGCTTGCGCCGCGAGATGCACCACCTCGGCGAAGCCGTGCTGGGCGAACAGCGCAGCCGTTGCCGCGCGATCGGCCAAATCGAGCTTGACGAAGGTGAACTTCGCCTCGCGAGACAGCAGCGCAAGCCGCGCTTGCTTCAGCGCGGGATCGTAATAGTCGTTGATACTGTCGACACCGACCACCTCGCGCCCCTGCGCGAGCAGCCGCTGCGCGACATGAAATCCGATGAAGCCGGCTGCGCCAGTGACCAGGACCGCTTGTGTCGGCATCACGTGTTCGCCTCTCACAATCGCCACAGCTCGATTGCAGGCGGCCTGGCGCCGCGATCGAGCTTCATTTTCACGTCCAGCACGAAACCTGCACCATCCTCCAACAGCCGCTGTACCAGGCGCCAGCCGCCCTCGACGTATACATCGTGGGCGACCGCCAGGATCACGGCATCGGCAGGCTCGAGCGTCTCGATGTCGCTCAAGGCGACGCCGTATTCCTCGTTGACCGCATGCGGATCGGCCAGCGGATCTGCGATCTGCACCTTGACGCCGAATGATTTCAGCTCGCGCACCACGTCGATGACCCGAGAGTTGCGGATGTCGGGCACGTTCTCCTTGAACGTGACGCCGAGGATGGTGACCACGCCGGCGCGCCCCGTCCGGCGCAGCAGGCCGCGAATGCATTCGCGCGCGATCTCCCGCCCCATTTCGTCGTTAATGCGGCGCCCCGCCAGAATCACCTCGGGATGATAGCCCGCCTTTTCAGCCCGGTAGGTCAGATAATAGGGGTCGACGCCGATGCAGTGGCCGCCGACGAGGCCGGGCTGGAAGTGAAGAAAGTTCCACTTGGTGGCGGCGGCCGCCAGCACGTCGCCGGTGTCGACACCGAGCACCTGAAAGATCAGCGAGAGCTCGTTCATGAAGGCGATGTTGAGATCGCGCTGGGTGTTCTCGATCACCTTGGCCGCTTCAGCGACCTTGATCGAGGGCGCGCGGTGAATGCCGGCGGTGACGACGGAGCCGTAGACATCGGCCACGATATCGAGCGCCCGCGCATTCTGGGCGGAGACGACCTTGGTGATGGTTTCGAAACGATGCTTCCTGTCGCCAGGATTGATGCGCTCGGGCGAATAGCCGACATTGAAATCGGTGCCCGCCTTGAGAGCAGAGGCGCGCTCCAGGATCGGCACGCAATCCTCCTCGACGGCGCCGGGATAGACCGTCGATTCGTAGACCACCATGTCGCCGCGCTTGAGCACCGATCCGACCATGCGCGAGGCCTCGAGCATGGCACTCAAATCGGGCCTGTTGGCGGCATCAATCGGGGTCGGCACCGTGACGATGAAAAAATCGGCGACCTCGAGCGCGGCCTTGTCGGAGGTCAGCTCCAGGGTCTCCCGCCGCAGGTCGGCGGCCTCGACCTCGCGGGTCCGGTCCTGCCCTGCCCGGAGTTCCCTGACCCTGTCGGCGTCGATGTCAAAGCCGATCACGCGGCTGCCGGCGCGGGCAAATGCGGCGGCAACAGGCAGGCCGACATAGCCCAAACCGATAACGGCGATCTTCCGGCCGTGCGACATAAAATAATCTTCCAGGCTGTTCCGGACGCCATTGACGCCACTCCGGCGACTGTTTAGCCACCGTATGCTAAGGACCGCAAGGGGTGCCGACCCGGCTGTTGTTAGGGTTACTTCAGCGTGTCCTATCGAAGCCTATCCGGGCTGGGGCAGTCGCACGTCCCCTCGCCGGGTCAAACGAACGGTGAGTGAACCCGGCCTGCCATGCGCGGATTTCTGATCTTTACGACCCGGGTGGTGGTATCGCTGGGGCTATTGTACCTCGCGCTGCGTGGCATCAACTTTGCCGCCATCCAGTCGCGGCTCAGCCAGATCAACCTGCTCTGGATCGTGCTCGCGGTGCTCGTGACCATCTTCCAGATCTTCCTCGGCGCGCTGCGCTGGCGTGAGATTTCCGATCTTTGCCATGCGCCGTTGAGCGACCTCACGGCCTTCCGCTACAACATGATCGGCAGCTTCTTCAACCAGACGCTGCCGTCCTCGATCGGTGGCGATGCGGTGCGGCTTTGGCTTGTCAATCGAAGCGGCGCAGGGTGGCGCGCAGCGACCTACTCCATTCTGACCGATCGCGCCGTCGGCCTGATTGCGCTGGCCCTGATCATCGTGGCGAGCCTGCCCTGGAGCTACGGCATGATCTCGGATGCCAAGGGCCGGCTTGCGCTGGTGTTTGTCGATTTTGCAGCGCTCGCCGGCGGGCTGGGCTTTCTCCTGCTCGGCCGCCTGCACTGGGGCTGGCTGAAGAGCTGGTGGCCGACCAAGCATGTCCATGCCTGTTCGGTAATCGCAAACCAGGTGATCTTCTCGCGAAAAAGCGGACCCAAGATTGCCGTGCTGTCGCTGACCATTCACGTGCTCGCCGTGGTGATCGCCTGGTGCTGCGTGCGCGCGATCGCGGCCGGGGGCGATTTCGAGCAGCTGTTCATGCTGACCCCGCCGATCATGCTGATCACGATGATGCCGATATCGATCGCGGGCTGGGGCGTGCGCGAGGCGACCATGATGGTCGCATTCGGCTATGCAGGCCTGGCACAGACCGACGGCACCGTGGTGTCGATCCTGTTCGGGGCCGTCTACTTCATCGTCGGCGCGATCGGCGGGCTGGTCTGGATCTTTTCCGCCGAGAAGGGCTCAGGCCAAATCAAGGTGGCTCACGCCACGGAGGAGTGATCGTAGCCGGCCTGCTACGCCGCGCGCGGGGCATTGCCGCTGCGGTTCGAAGCCAGCAGCACCTGTCTCAGCTCGCGCCACTGCGGCACAATCTCCGGCGAAACCGGCCTCAGCCGCTGGCGCTGCATCACCCGGTTCAAGCCGGAGCCGACCGTTGCAACATCGATCAGCGCCTTGATGGCATGATTGGTGATGCCGGCAACAACCGGCAGGACCTCGCCCGTGGCCAGTCCGTTGCGCCACAACGAGCCCATGAAGGTCAGCCGGCCCTGCAGCAGCTTGTTGAGTGCCAGCTGATCCTGCCGATAGGCCAGCAACACGGCATCGATGGCCCCAAACCGGGTGTGGCGGAAGCTGCGCAGCAACAGATCCTGGTCTTCCGCGTAGCTGATATCAGCATCGTAAGGATTGTCCCTGAACCAGCTCGCGCGCCCGCACCAGGTGGGATGCGGAAGCGGAAACCCGGCATACGGCCGCGCCACGATGTCCTGATGCTCGCAAGGCACCGGCAGCTCACCGACGAGATCACCCTCGCTGGTGAAGACCACGGCGCCGCAGCCGATCAGATCGAGCTCCGGCCGCTCGCGCAATCGCGCGACCTGCCGGGCAAGCCGCTCCGGAAAGCAGATATCGTCGGCGTCCATCCGCGCGATGAACTCGCCGCGGCAAAGCCCGACCGCCTGTTTCAGCCGGGTCCCAAGGAACGAGGTGCTTGCCTCGCGGACCAGCCGAATGCGCGGATCATCCAAGCCCGCGACGATGGCACCACTCCGGTCGGAGGAGCCGTTGTCGATGACGATCAGCTCGAAATCTGCAAGCGTCTGCTGCAGCACCGAGCGCACTGCGGCCTCCACGGTCGATGCGCTGTTGCGCATCGACATGATGACCGAAACGAGTGGTGGCCGGTCGCTTGTCACGTCAGTGCCTTGCAAGCAGACGCCATCCCGGCGGATCGACCAGCCTTGAGCTTCGGACCCCCATCATTTCTGCCCGGCCACAATCTCTTGGACACGTGGAGGTTGGATGAGAGCATGCTGAACTATGTGAGCTGGGCCGAGCTCGCTTGCGGACAGATTCTCTGGGCCTGCCTCCTTCACGCGTCTTGCCAAATGCCGCCCCAGCCGGTTGCATGGCTCTTCGATGACGAGACTGGTGATCAATGAGATCGCGATCGTGGCCCGGCTCAGGACAAGGAAGGCCTCCGCGTAATTCGAATGCGGAATCGAGAAAGCCGAGATCAACCACAGGTGGACCAGCTAGCCGGAAAAGCTCACTTTGCCGATCCAGCCGATCACCGGATTGACCAAGAACCATGGCTGCCAGTGCGCGAGCCCCAAGGCAAAACAGCGAATATGGCGCCATATTGGATCGGCAGCCCCAGCCGGCCAACATATGGCAGGTCCGGGTGGAAGGCGACAAGTGCCATGGCGACAAGCGAAACCACTACGAGCGCCCAGGGCCAGCGCACGGATCGGCCTTCTGCCATCCACTTGAATGCGAGGATGCCGAACAGAAAGCAGGGAAGCTGTTGCACAAACCACAAATAGACGAATATCGCCAATCTCCCCCGCCAGACCGGATCTACCATGTGCGCCACGTAGGCATCGGCGCTGTGTTGAATGCGCAAGCACACCCATGTCGCGACGACCACGACAACGGCCGCCGCGGCAAAACGGAGGCGGGCAAAGCCAAGCATCAGCAAGGGAAAAATCGCGTAGAACATCATCTCGTCGGCAATGGACCACGAACCGGGCACCACACTCGTGATGGTATCTGGCATCAAGCCATGCGTGAACGTCGCGGCCATCGCAACATGGCGCCAGCCGATTCCGTCAGGCGCATAGATGCTTGGCCCGAAACCGCGGGACCACAGGAACAGCAGGATCGCGAGATAATACATCGGCGCGATGCGAAAGAAGCGTCTGACGTAGAACGGGATGGCGCCATCATGGCGCGCTTGCCAGGACATGCAAAGCGTCATCGCGCTGGCGACAAAGAACAGCTGAACACCCCGCGCGCCCTGATGGGCCAGCGTGCGAACGGCATCGGGCAATTCGCCAAAATATTGCGAGGAATGGACGGCAACAACGAGCAGGATTGCTTAGCCCCGCAAGGCGTCGATATACGCAAAACGCTGCGACGTCACTGAATGTCTCGCAAGGCCGGTCCCCAACAACGGCAGTTCCGGACCAGCTTATATCTCGTCCTGAACGAGCCTGTATACCGCATTGTCCGGGGTCACCGAAACAAGCTGATACCCGTGGGGGTTGAGGACGGAATCGAGTTCTGCGGTCGGGCGCGACCGCTCGATGCAGATCATTTTCGGTCGAAAGCGATCGAAGTCGATCGACTTCAGTATCAGAAAATCGACGCCTTCCGCATCGATCGACACGAAGTGAATGCCGCCCGCGAAATGCTGTGCCAAGATGTCGTTGATGGGCACCAGCGAGACCTCGACCTCGTCGACGATCTGCTGCCGCTGGTCACTGCCCCAGGTCTTGGAGCTCTCCAGCACCGCATTCGCCTGCTCAGCCGAGAATGTATTGAACACACGTGCCGAAAATCTCTTCAGCGTCGCCCGCCGACGCTCGTCGAACGCGACCCCGACGTTCAGAACCGTATCTCTCGGCCGCGCCTTCCTGAGCATCTCAGCCTGCTCGGGGTCGGGTTCGACGAGCACGCCCGAGGCGCCCCTCTCATAGAGAAGATAGGTGTTGCTCAGCCGCTTGGGGTCGGCCGCTCCGATATCGCAATATCTGATCTTCGACGCGTCGCCCAGGTGATAGCCGACGTCAAGCCACGCCAGAACGAGCCGATCTTCACCGGCGGCGGAGTAGGAGAAACTCCCATGTGTAACGACATCGGAGAAGCTGGTGACCCCCTTCTTCGCTATCGAGACAAAATGCCTGAGCTTTCGTGCGGCCTGCAACATGCATGGTTCGCCTTGCCGCCATCCATTTCGCCGCACTATAGCACGCACTCCCCGGCTTGAAATGTCGATCTGGAATCGCGGCTCGATTGCGAACCTCAGCCTATCCCCTGATACCACAACGCGCATGGCGCGATGACGAGCGCCTTCGTGCGGAGCTGAACCGTGGGGACCTTCCTGTGCGCGAGCGTCACCCGCGGCTGATCGCGCTGAGCCTCAGATCATTGTCGGCAACGCATGAACGCGGACCGGTTCGCATCGGCGTATCAAACCAAAAGCCATCCCGCCGGATAAAGATCGGCGGTATTTCGCTTGGCCAACTCACTCGGCGCAAACCACGCCCGCGGCGCGATGACGACCTTGTCGGCAGCACGATTGAGCCACGCCCCCCACCAGCTGAAGGAGCTGTTGGCGATCACGTGATGCCGGCAGCGCGCCATGAGAGCCATGTCTTCCCAGGGCCGTTCTGGATCGCCGCAGACATGAACGAGCCGCGACTTTGGCACGAATGTCAGCAACTCCTCCGCGGCCCCGGGATCGTCCGAGAAGATGAACAGCTCGGCGTCCCGGCCGATCCGATCCTCAAGGCGACCTAGCGCCTGGCGGTAATATGGGCCGCCGACAATGCCGTGGAATTCGGCGGTGCCGGGGTTGAGGTAATCGCCCCGGCGCACATGGACCGAGACAGGTAGCCGACTGCGCTCGATCCGAGCAAGCACCCTGGCGGCGGCGTCAGCGAACGGCAGCCGCGGTGAAAACCAGTCGCGCAGCGGCTCTGCGATCGAGGAAAAATACCGCTCGCTCTGGAAGTAGCCGAACAGCGAGGTCTCCGGCCCGAGCGTCTCGAAGGCCGGGTCGTAGTGGAAGTGTGGTTCGCGATATTCCTTGGCGGACGGCGCCAGCTTGCGCAGGGCCGCTCGGCCGAACACGCGATCGATGCGCTGCTTCCACAACGAGCGGGCATAATGATTAACCGGCTTAGCGGCTCCGGCCTCGGCAGCAATCGCACTGGCCGCCTCGGGCACCCGCAGGCGATCCAGCAGGAAGGAGCGCAGTGCATAATTGCGGAAGCCGGAGAGATCGAGCGCAAGCTCGACGCCATGACGCTCTGCAAGGGCTTTCCCCGCCGCGTACTGAAACATCTGGTTGCCCAGCCCACCGATCAGCGACACCGTGATCACGTGACACGCACTCCAGCAGCCCTATGCGCCGACAGCGCCGCAACGGATGCGCGAACGCCGGCGTCCAGGCCGGTCGAGGGATGCCAAGCCAATTCAGCATGCAACAGCTCGGTCGCGCCGACGAGCCAGGGCTCGTCATCCTTGCGCATGCCGATTGCCCCGAAATCCAGCAGCGAGCAGTCCGCATGCATGGCGCGCGCGGTGCTTTCAGCAAATTCGCGCACCGTGTGGCCCCGGCCCGTTGCGACGTTCCACGTGGCCGCGCCGCCCTTGTCGCGGCAATGCCGGTCGGCACGGATCAAGGCTTCGATGATGTCGTCGATGTAGACGAAATCCAGCACCTGCGTGCCGGCCGACAACGCCACGCGCTCGCCTCGGCTCAGATCCTTGACCAGCGCCGGCAGCAGGCGGTGGGGCGCTTCGCCGGGGCCATAGGCTTTGAACAGGCGCAGCAGCCGGAAACCCGCACCATGTTCGCTGGCGATCGCGCTTGCCATCAAACCGCCGGCGGCTTTTGATGATCCATAGAGCTTGGCGGATTCAAGCGGTGCGGTTTCATTGATCGGATCATTGGTCAGCGGCCGCCGGTATTCCGCCGAGCTGCCGGCCATGATCATCCGCGCGCCCCGATCGGCGCACAAGCGCGCCAGCACAGCGGGGAGCATCACATTGATGCGCAGCATCTCGGCGCTGTCACGATGGCCAGGCATCACACCATACGCGGCCAAATGAAACACGGTCTCCACATCGGCCCGCAACGCCTGCCGCAGACTGCCTTCGCTGACATCGTCGCAGGCAATGATGCTGACGCGATCTAGCCATTCGGGCGGAAGTAGGCTGGACGATCGCACCAGCACGATGACGCGACTGCCCTCGTTGAGCAGACGAGTGACGATATGCGCGCCGACAAAGCCGGACGCGCCAGTGACGAGCGCGCTAGCGGGCGCCATGCGACCTCACGGCGTCGCGGTAATGCTCGATCTGCCGCAGCGTGATCTGCGCGGCATCAGCCGGATTGGCGGCGAAGTCCCGATACCAGCCGGCGGTCAGGTCCACGGTCTCGGTAAACGACAACGGCGGCGTCCAGCTCAAGAGCGATCGCGCCTTGGTGCTGTCGAGATGCAGGAACCGCGTCTCCGGGAAGCTTCCGGGCGCATAGGCGATCTCCGGCCTGGTCCAGCTTGCGCTGAGCCGCTCGACCAGATCCTGGACCGTGCGCGCCGCATCGTCGCTGGGACCGAAATTCCAGTTATCAGCCGCCGCGCCATCGCCCTGTGCAAGCCGCGCGGCGAGCACCAGGTAGCCATGGACCAGCGCCATCACATGCTGCCACGGGCGCACGGCGCCCGGGTTGCGCAGCGAGATCGGCAAGCCGGCCGTCACAGCACGGACGAAGTCCGGAACGATACGGTCGGCGGACCAGTCCCCGCCGCCAATGATGTTGCCGCCGCGGGCGTTGGCGATCAGCACGCCGTTGCCGCGCTCGGCCAAAGTCGCGCGATACGAGGCCGCGACCAGCTCTGCGCATGCCTTTGAGGCGCTGTAGGGATCCTTGCCGCCCAGCGGATCCTGCTCGCGATAGCCCCAGACCCAGTCCTGGTCACGGTAGACCTTGTCGGTGGTGATGCAGACGACACACTTGACATCGGGCGTGAGCCGGGCCGCCTCCAGCACGTGCGCGGTGCCGAGCGCGTTGGTGGCAAAGGTCTCGAGCGGATCGGCAAAGGATTTCGAGACCAGCGGCTGGGCGGCGAGGTGAATGATCACCTGTGGCCGATGGTGCGCGATCGCGTCGCGGACGGTTGCGAAATCCCGGATGTCGCCGATCGTGGAGACGATGCCGTCTGAGATACCTGCCGCGACGAACAGGCTCGGTTCGGTTGCGGGCGCGAGCGCAAGGCCGGCCACGTCACAGCCGATGCGCTGGAGCCAGCTCACGAGCCAGCCGCCCGTAAAGCCGGTGTGCCCTGTCACGAACACGCGCGCGCCCCGCAATGCGAGCTCGAAATCGAGCAGGAGAGATTCAGAACTCATGGGGCTGATTTACGACCTTGCAGAATGGACAATGATCACCTTAAAGAGGGCCGGAGCCGACGGAAGCGTTGCGAAGGGGAGCCCGGCCGAGGTCCCTCGAGCCAGCACTCCGACCTGCCCCCTTTAGCAAGGATGGGACATGCTATGAAAGCCTTCTCAGGCGACGGTTTGATGGACACCGGGTCGTTGTTCTTTGATCCCGAATTGAGCCGTCTGACGACGGGTCGGACCACCTCGCTGTTCGCTCAAGACATCAAAGCGCAGGATGCGGCCCTCAGGTCGGCCTTCGCCGGGCGGCGCATCCTGGTGACCGGCGGAGCCGGGAGCATCGGCAGCGCCACGCTCGAGCTGCTCTTTCCCTACGCCCCTGCCGCCGTTCATGTCATTGATCTCGCCGAGAACGGCCTTGTCGAACTGGTCCGCGACTTCCGCTCGCGTCCAGAGCCATTGGTCCGTGGTGAGTTCCGGCTGCTGCCGATCGACTATGGCAGCGCTGCCACCGAGCGCTTGCTGCAATCGGAGCGGCCCTACGATCTGGTTCTGCATTTTGCCGCACACAAGCACGTCCGTTCCGAAAAGGACGTCCCTTCCGTCATCCAGATGCTCGACACCAACGTGGTCAAGATGCATCGCTTCACCAAATGGCTGCAGACCTACGGGCACGGGAAGCGCTATTTCGCGGTATCCACCGACAAGGCGGCCAATCCGACCAGCCTCATGGGCGCGAGCAAGCGGCTGATGGAGCATGTGCTGTTTTCGATCGGCAGCAGCAGCTCTGCGGTGACCTCGACGCGGTTTGCCAATGTCGCCTTTTCCAACGGCAGCCTGCTGCAGGGTTTTCTGTACCGGCTCGCTCGCCGACAGCCGATGGCCGTGCCGCGCGAGGTGCGCCGCTACTTTGTCAGCCCAAGGGAAGCGGCGGAAATCTGCCTGTTGACCGCGGGCGCCGCCGCGCCTGGGCACATCAGCTTTCCGCGCCTCGATCCCAATGAGCATCTGCGGCCGCTGGTCGACATCGCCACCTCCCTGTTGCAGGAGCTCGGGCTCAAGGCGTCGTTCTACGAGGATGAAGAGAAGGCCTGCGCGGCAACGGAGGTCGAGCTCAAGCGCGGTTCCTATCCCGTGCTGCTGACACCACTCGATACCAGCGGCGAAAAACCGTATGAAGAGTTCGTCGCTGCCGACGAGACGCCCGTGCCGACCAATTTCGCAGCGCTGAGTGCGCTCCGATATGTGCCGCCGCCGATCCTGCTGGAGCCGGCCCTGGCCTTCCTTGACGAGATCGTCTCCGACGCAAGCATGAAGCTGGAGAAATCCGACATCGCGCGCCATGTCGCATCCGTCGTTCCGGGCTTCAGGCATGTCGAGACCGGCCGCAGCCTAGACGACCGCACCTAAGCCGTCGCGATTTCGGGCATGGAGAACCATGTCGCTGAGCCCGTCCTGCAGGGCGATGCAAGGCGCCCAGCCGGTCGCCGCCCGGATCGCGGAAATATCGGCGATCACGTCCGGTATGTCGTTGACGCGTTTCTTGCCGCGGCTGACGATGGCTTTGTCCACATCAGCGGCGCTGCAAGCCATCTGCGCGACTTCCCGAACGGAATGAGATTCTCCCGAGCCGACATTGAACGTGGCGCCGGACGTGGGATTTCGTCGCAGGCTTTCGATCGCGCCGATGACATCATCGAGGTGGACGTAATCGCGCCGGGGCGTGTCGTCCTCGACCACGATGGCGCTGGTGGCCGGATCGATCGCCTGCTCGACGATGTGCGGGATCAGGAAATTTGACTGTTGTCCCGGACCGTAGATGTTGAAAGGACGCACGATCATCACCGAGGTCTGAAGCGCCTCGAAGAAGAAGCGGCAGGCGTCTTCGGCGGCGCTTTTCGAAAAGGCATATGGATTGTTCGGCTTGCGCGGCGCGGTTTCGGCGATCGGCAAGCTTTCCGGAATTCCATAGCAATAGCCGCTCACATAGATCAGCCTGGCCTGTGTTCGTCGGCAGTAGTCGAGAACATTGACCGCGCCCAGCGTATTGACCCGATAAAAATCGGCCGGTTCGCTCCATGACGCGGGCACAAAGGTTCGACCCGCGAGGTGAATGACCCAGTCAACCGAAAGGTCGGGAAACGATCCGGCAGATACGTCAAGGGCGTTTCGCTGCGGCGCATAGACCTCCGTGCCCTGGTTTCTCAAGACCTTAACCAGCCTGCGCCCGACGAAGCCGTTGCCACCTGTCACAAGCACGCGGTCGGTCACAGGAAACGCTTCCGGTCCTTCTCGAACTCGATGGTGGCTCGCTCGTAGTCATCGGGCCGGCCGATATCCAGCCAGTATCCGTCGTGCCGTTTGACATTGACGGACTCGCCCACCTCGATGAGCTTGAGCATCAGCTGGTCAAACCCGAATGGGCCGGTTGGCGGAATGAAGGAAAGCACACGCCTGTTGACCGCATAAATGCCCATGCTGACAAGCTGCGGAAGCTTCGGCTTCTCCCGAAACTCGACAAGGCGCTCGCCGTCGACGCCGAGGACGCCATAGTCCAGCACCTGGTCGCGGCTGGTCGCACCGATGGTGAAGATCGCACCGGAGGCAATGTGATCGGCCAGAAATCGCGAAAGATCGAGGTCGCTTAGGACGTCCGCGTTGATGACCAGAAAATTCTCCGGGAGGTCACTGATCAGCCGAAGCGGCGCGATCGTGCCCAGCGGCTCGTTCTCAAGCGAGTATCGAAGCTGCAATCCCCAGCGCTCTCCGGCACCGAAATAGGCCTGGATCAGCTCGCCCATGTGATTGATCGCCAGCGTCGCGGAGCCGTAACCCGCATTTGCGAGCTTGCGGATCACGATCTCCACGATCGGCGTGTCGACCAGCGGGACCAGCGGCTTCGGGAGTGTCAGGGTATACGGCCGAAGCCGTGTGCCCCGGCCGCCGGCCAGGATAACTGCGTGTTTCATGCTACACTCGAGATTGCCGGCCCATTCTGATCAACCGGCGGCTGATCCAGGGCCTGGAGGTCGGTTATTCGAACTTCAGGCGTCTTGCCTGAGAGAATGTCCTCATAATACCCGGCAACGACCTGCCAGGTGAAGTACTTCCGCCACCTTTCTCGGGCGGTGGCTCCTTGGCGAGCAAGCAAAGCGCGGTCGCGCATGCAGCGGGCCATCTCCTCCGCAAGGTGCTGCGGATCGACGCGCGTGTAACCGATGCTGTCCTTCGAGGCGTCACACAGGCGTCCGCCACCGGTCCAGCGCACGATTTCGTCGGCGTTGCCGACGGGAGCCGTCAAGAACGGTGTCCCTGCCGCCGCCGCCTCGTACAACACCAGCGGCGAATATTCGATCCGCGAGGCAAAGACGAACAGATCGGCGGCCATGAAGGCCTGGACGAGCTCGGGCCGGGGCAGATCGGTCAAGATCACGCGCTTGAACGGCTGAGCGGAGGCTTTCGCCGCCATGCTCTCGATGCTCTCAAGCTGTGGCGCTCCGCGTCCTGCCAGCTTGCGACGAACCAGTTGGCTGAGGCCGTCCCAGCCCTCGGTCCGGGCGATGTGCAAGAGGCGACGCGCTGCGGCGTCTGCAAATCGCGCAGCCGCACCCACGCGCGAGTTGTACACCTTGTTATAGAGACCAAGAAAGCCCTCGAGCAGGACGGTTTCAATCACGCGACCGGCGGCCGTATTCGCGAACCGCCCCTGGCTGCCAACTCTTGCGCTGCTGGTCGGCCAGCCCGCCACCGAGAGCAAGACTGCGGAGTTGCCGCCCGTATCCAGCCGCGAGAATGCATCGACGACTTCGCGATGTCCTTTGGCCTCGATCGGGTTACCGACTGTCAGGAACAGGAACGCATCCTCGGGGATCTCGAGTCGCTGCCTGAACTGACGGTCGGGCTCGCAATCGAAATCAGTCTCGCTGATGCCGTTGGGCAGTACCGTGAAATTGCTTAGCCCGATGCTTCTTGCGAAATCGATGTCGCGATATTTCTCGGCATTGAAAACGAGATGATCGAACTTCTTCAGAATATCGGGAAGAGCCTTGAAATAGTCAGCAAAATCCGGGTCATACAGACCAGAAAAGCCGCAGGGAATGAACACCTTGCGCGCCTTGATGCCATCCAGAACAGGCCACAGCGCATCAAAGCTCCATTGCTGGGCGGCCATGACGAGGATAGCATCCGCCCCACATGTCCTGACGAAGTCACGATAGGCGTCTATTTGGCCTCTGAGGCCATAGACCATCTTTCCGCCGGCCTTGAACGCGCGAATCTTGACCCCGTTGACCACCTCCGATTTTCTTCGGGGATGTCGGCTTGTGGCAACGGTCACGTTATGGCCGCGCGCGGCCATGCGCTCGGCGATTTGGCGCATCACCTCCTGCACGCCACCGCGATGCGGTGGATAGGATTCGCAACACAGCAACAGCCGCATCAATGTTCCTTCGCCGTGTTCCAATTCATCGTCAATCCGTGTCGCGATTCGTCTGCGTCAGATCGGCAGGCCGAAACGCAGCAACGCCTTTTTCACGCCGCGCGCAACGTTTCGCACACGACGCAAGCCATGTCGATGAATGGTGAAATGATGCCGCAGATTCCGGCACTGGAAGGCGACGGGGTCGTCTTCGGCTTTAAAGCTGCGCTCGCCAAAGATCGATCTGCCAGCCTGGGCAATCGCAGCGCACATGGCTTTGATGTCGGCCCCCTGGGATAGCTTTTCCGGAGCGCCATGAACGAGGCTCGCAATATCCAGGTGAACGCGCTGGGGCTCCGGTGCTCCGAGAGCGGCTGCCGCCAGGTTTTCCGCCGAGATCAAGATCAGCTTTTCCTTGAAGGGATCAACGCCCTCGCGCGACATGCTGGTGGGGACTTCGCGATAGATGGTCAGCCGCTCGGACAAATTGGCGACCCGGAATCGACGCGCGATTCTCGACCACAGCTCGTAGTCCTCCGGTGGCTGGCGCGCGCGGTCGGTGCTGTAGGGCCCCACCTCGTCGAGCGCAGCCTTGCGTATCATCACCGATGAATGAACGAAATAATTGTTGAACAGAAGTGCAAATCGGAGTTCGGCATCCGCCGTCGGGTGATCGTGGAATCGGCCGGTCGGCTTGTCGCCGACCCATATCTCGGCGCGGGTGCCGACCAGTGCGTAATCGGGGTGCCTATCCAGGAAGTCAACCTGCTTGGCAACGCGGCTGGGATCGGCGAGATCATCGTGATCCTGCCGGGCGACATAACGCCCACGCGCCAGCGAGATGCCGCGGTTGAGCGCAGCCGCAAGCCCCGCGTCCTCCTGATGGAACACGCGAACCCGCGGATCGGAAATGCTGTCGAGATAGGCGCGCGTCCCGTCCCTCGATCCATTGTTGATCGCAATCAGCTCGAAATTCGAAAAGGACTGCGCAAGGATACTGCCGATAGCCTTCGGCAGATCGGCCCCGCCATTGCGGACCGACAGGACGACACTGACCTCGGGCGTCGATGTCATTTCTGCGTCCGCAAAGTCAGGCCCAGACCCGCCATGGCGCACGACCCGACTGCCAGAGGCTCTCCAGATTCATCTTGTCGCGCAGCGTATCCATCGGCTGCCAAAAGCCGTCATGGCGGTAGGCGGCGAGTTGGGCATCGCGTGCCAGCGCTTCCAGCGGCGCAGCCTCCCAGGACGTATTGTCGCCTTCGATGCGATCAATCACCTGCGGGTTGAGCACGAAGAAGCCGCCGTTGATCAGCGCATTGTCGCCGGGGGGCTTCTCGACAAACGACGTCACCAATGATCCGTCGAGTTCAAGCGCGCCATAGCGGCCCGGCGGACGTACCGCGGAAATGGTCGCCTGCTTGCCGTGATTGCGATGGAACGCGACCGAGGCGGTAATGTCGATATCCGAAACGCCGTCGCCGTACGTGAAGCAGAATGGCTCCTTCGGATCGAGATAGTTGCGCACGCGCTTGAGCCGGCCGCCAGTCAGCGTCGCCTCCCCGGTGTCGACCAGCGTGATCGACCATGGCTCCGCATAACTTTGGTGATAGGTGATGCTGTTCCTGGCCGCGTCGATGGTGACGTCGGAGTGATGCAGCACGAAATTCATGAAATATTCTTTGATCATGTAGCCCTTGTAGCCGAGGCAGATCACGAAATCCTTGAGCCCGTGATGGGCGTAGATCTTCATGATGTGCCACAGGATCGGACGACCGCCGATCTCGATCATGGGCTTGGGCCGCACCGCGCTCTCTTCTGCAATGCGGGTGCCCATGCCTCCGGCCAGAATAACGACTTTCACACTATCACCTGCTCAGGTTTCAATGCTTCCGCGCCGACAGCGTCCGCTCCCATGCCAGCGCATGGCGCACAATGGTCTCGAGATCGTCATAGGCCGGCGTCCACGACAGGATGCGTCTGATCGCCTGCACGTCCGCGACGATCCGGGCCGGATCGCCGGGCCGCCGCGGCTGCATTTCGACTGCGAAGTCGACGCCCGAGACGCGCTTCACCGCGTCGACCACCTCGCGAACCGAGTAGCCGTGTCCGTAGCCGCAGTTCATCAGCACATTGGAACCGCCGTCCCGCAAATAGCCGAGTGCGCCGACATGGGCGCTGACGAGATCGCTGACATGAATGTAGTCGCGAACGCAGGTGCCGTCGGGGGTCGGGTAGTCGGTTCCGAAGATCGCCAGCCGGTCGCGCACGCCGAGCGCGGCCTGCACGGCGGCCTTGATCAGATGGGTCGCCGCGCGGGTGGACTGGCCGGTGCGGAGCTTTGGGTCGGCGCCGGCGACGTTGAAATAGCGCAACACGACGTATTTCAGCTCGCTCGCGGAGGCGGCATCCTTGAGCATCATCTCCGTCATCAATTTCGAGGCGCCGTATGGCGACATCGGTCTGGGGAGAGTGTCTTCGCTCACCAGCGGCGTCTCCGGATTGCCATAGACCGCGGCGGTCGAGGAGAAGACAAAATGGCGGACGCCGGCCTGGACGGCCGCCTTCAGAAGCGCCAGCGAGCCGGCCGTGTTGTTACTGTAATAGCCTAGGGGGTTGGCGACCGATTCCGGCACCACCGACGAGGCCGCCAGGTGCACGATGGCCCGTATCCGATGCTCCGACAGCAGCCTTGCGACCAGCGGCCCGTCACCGATATCCCCAACCACGAGCTCCGCTGCGGCGGGGACCGCGTCGCGAAATCCCGTTGCGAGATTGTCGAGCACGACCACCGCTTCTCCACGATCGACGAGCTCGTAGGCAATGTGGCTACCGATATAGCCCGCGCCTCCCGTCACCAACACCGTCATGTCCAGCACCATTCGTGACAATCAATCATGAAGGACCCCTTACCCCGCAGCGAGATCGGCGGCCAGCTTGGTCTTGCGGAACCAGAAGCATCCGCAACCATAGGATTCCGCCCGCACCCGCTCCGGCGGCGGCGCTAGGATCAGGCCTCCCTCGCCGCGCTCCTCGATGAGCGCGAACTCGACGAGTTCGAGCGGCGCGAAGTAGCTCGCGAATGCCTCGTGGTCGTAAACCCTGTGCGCATTGAATGCCACACGCGGACGCCCCACTGGAGTGGCGACCAGCAGATCCCCGCCGGGCGCCAGAACACGGACGAGTTCGCCGATTGCCTTCAGATCACCGTCGGGATCGAGAGGGTCGCCATAGCGGCCGAGACCGATATGTTCGAGCACATGCATGCAGGACAGCGAAGCGATGCTGTCGCTTGGAAATTGCAGCTTCGTCAGGTCGGCCGCACCCGTATGGAGCCCGTCGAGCTGGAGCGGCGCAGGCCGGAAGTCGTAGAACTCGACCGGCACGAAAGCCGAGACCATGGCGGCGAAGCTCAGGATGGATGAGATATCCACGTGTTTGTCCGGCCTCCTCTTCGCCAGCACACGCGCGGCCCAGGCCGGATGGTAAGTGTAGTGCCGATCGATGGGCGTGACGCTGGCCCGGTCTGACAGCTGCGGATTGATGTCATCGAGGCTCACCTGAAGACGCGGTGCGCTGCCGGCAAGCGTTGCAAACCGATCGAACTCCCCACGAAACGCCCTCAGCGCCTCATCGTTGCGCTGCTGGTTGAGGAATGCCACCACCGCATCCCTGTGCTCGAGCGCATCCTCCAGCCAGTAGCGCTCGGCAAGCACGCGCCTCAAATAGGGCTCAAGGCGCAACATCTCCATGAACAGCGAAGGCTCGGCGAGCGCCTTGCCGGCGAGCGCGCCGCGCGCCCGGATCTTCGCGAGCTTGTCGTTGGAGCGCTTGAGAAGCTGTTCGATCATGGTTGGTCGCATCTACTTGGGCGACTCTATCCAGCGCTTGCTCGCCGAACAAGAAAGCCGGTTGACTGCCGCATATCTTCATACCCCCTGCGCAAGCGTCGCGTCATCGGCACCTCCAGACGGTAATGCACGAGCGCCGCAGCGAGAATGCTCGGGACGATCACTGCGGGATAGGCAAGATAACCCGAGTTGGCGTTCAGCAATGCCAATTGCCCTCCGGAAGCACGTACAATCTCAGCAAAGATCGGGTGGGTCAGATAAAGCGCATACGAAATGTTGCCGAGCACGATCAATGGACGCCAAGGGAAGGCAAGCTCCGATTTTTCGAGCAACAACGCGCCGAAAATCAAGACCGGCGGCAAGATATAACCGATAATCGCCGGGCGTTCTCCAAAGGACCCTGGCAGCGCTAGCTGCAGCCAGACGTAAGCGCAAACTCCGCTGGCAGACAGGGCAATGAGGACGCGCTTGTGGCGTCGCAGCCAGTCCGCCGAAGTCCAGCGCCAGAGATAGAATATTGCGATACCAAGGACAAAGAACACGCCCGGAAGGTCGGCGAGGAAATTCAAGGCAGCAAACGGAAACCCATACGCTGTTCTGATCGCAATCAGCGCAGTGAGGGCAACCGCGACCAGAAACGGGGCGATCTTCGAGTTTACTGCTAGCGCCACGGTGAACAGCAGGTAGAAGAACATCTCCATGTTGATGGACCAGCCCACTGCGAGCAGCGGATAGAATTCTCCGCCCGCACTGGGATAAGGAATAAAGAGCAGACTGCGCAAAAGCATTGACCAGGCGGCTATGGTGTCCATTCCGCGATGCTGCCAAACCCAACCGGCGATCCGCCAGGGTTCACCGATGATCCAGTGAGCCCACACGGAGAGCGAATAAACCGGGTTCAGAAGACCCTGATTATTCAGCACCAGGAACAGGATGGTCGCGAGCCAATACAGCGGCACGATTCGCATGATGCGGTGCGCTGCGAATTCAACGCTGCTTTCACCCGCAATATACGACATGATGAAGCCGCTGATGACGAAGAAAACGGGGACCGCCTGAAATTGCGTTCGCACGCCAAAAACGGTGCCCGTGTGATAAATCACGACCGCGAGCGCCGCGAGACCTCTCAGAACTTGAATGTTGCTCAGGAAGGCGGTCGCATGTCTCGATGCTGTCGCGCCGGCCATGCTTTGCTCAAGCACGGGATTATACGTCTTCGGAATGTCGGTCGTGACGTGGTCAACGGAAGGACGATCACTGCTCATCGAAGCCACCCGGCAGAACGCGACAGCAATGATCGCACCCGGACGAGAGGCTTGCGAACCGGCTCAAGCCAGCTACCCTCGGCCTTGGTGACAAACGCCTCTTTTGGAAAAAGGTGATCGGCATCGCGCACGGTCACACCATCCAGGTGTGTCCAGACGCCAATATCGGGATTGGACGGGTCGTAAAAAATATTGGTCCAGCGTTCCAGATAGGTCTTCCAGTCCGAATCCAGGCCGCTGAGATTCTGCTGGCGTATTGCCGGATCTGCCCGCTCATAATGCTCCAGCAGCGCATCCTGGCCGGCGTCAATTTCGTATCCGGCCTGCCATATTTTCAAGGACAGGTCGCCGTCGGCGCAATAGAAGCCGTAATGTGCATCATCGATCCAGCGCACTTGCTCGAGAGCTTCGCGCAGGAACAAGCCATGGTTGACCATCAGCTTGCTGCCGAGCGTCAGACATACCCGGTACGTTTTCTCGTCGGGCCATGACCGCCAGTAGAAGGCCAGCGCCCCCAGACGTCGCCCGGCCGCGACCTCGCGTTCGAAATGACGCATGCCATTGGCAAGCGTATCGGGATGAACCACGGAATCGTCGCTGATCAGGCAGACGTAGCGGCCCTCGGCGCACTTGAAGCCGAGATTCATGAAATAGCCCCAGCTCCGCTTGCGCCGCGCCTTGCCGTCCACGATCTCACGATTGTGCTGAACGATCGAGATGATGTCGCGTTGCTCGGTGAGCCACGCGACGGTGCCGTCGGCGGAGCCGCCATCCACCACGATGATCTCGTAGGGAACATCGATCTGGCTGGCGCGCACGCTTTCGATGGTCGCCTTGAGAAAAGGCAGCCGGTTGTAGGTGCCCAAAACAACGGAAATTTGCGCCGGAACAGTCTGCGTCATCACGCCCAACAGCGGCGAACCGCCTCAAATCGATCAAGAAACGCCAGCGCCTCGTTAACAAAGCCCTCGGGCGTTCTGCCTTCTGCGATCTTTGCCCCAGCGTCAATCAGATTTTGCCGGAGTCCTTGTTCGCGCGCGAGACGCAGCACTGAGTCGGCGATCTGCTCGGGCGAGGTCGGATCGACGAACAACGCCGCATCCTGCAGCTGCTCGCGCGCACCGGAAACCTCCGACGCAATCACCGGACAACGAAGCGCGAAGGCCTCGAGCGGCGGCAGATTTTCCGGACCGAAGAAGGTGACGTAGGACAGTGCGAATGCCTGCCGATAAAGCTCGATTAGGTGCTCCCGCTGGATGAACCCCGGAAAATGCACGCGGTCCGTCAGGCCAAGCCGCGCCGCGGTCGCCTTCACATGCGCCAGATTGCCATGATCGGCCCCCACGAACACGGCGCTGAGCGGCCTGTCGAAACGACTTTTCAGGAGATCGAGCGCCAAGAGAAGATTGACGTGATTTTTGTGGGCCCAGAACTGCGCCGGGTAGAACAGGTAGTCTCCGGTTATCCCGTAGGTCTGCCGCACCGACTGCGCTGTCGGACCTGCCGTGGCGATGCGCGGGGTCGGATGCGGCATGATCAGGATGCGCGATGGATCGACGCGGAAAAAACGTTCGACCTCGCGCTTGCCCACCTCCGTGCCGACGATAACCGCCGCCGCGCGGCCCAGCACCGCAGCGTAGAGGTTCTCGCGATGCTGCCAGTTGCCATTGGCGGAGACTTCCGGAAACCAGGGCTGCAGGCGGTGCTGCAGGTCCCACACCACGACCATGTAGGGTACGTCCAGCACCTGCCCGGGCGCGCCGAGCTGCCAGGCGAAATCGACACGGGCGGCCTGAAGCTGCTCGTCCAGCGATCGCACCGCCGGCGCTGGCCGGCTGCGGCCGAACAGGGCGCTGCGCTGTGCGGTGATCGCGACGTCGAGCGCGACGACCTCCGCATTCGGCAGCGGCTTTGGCGGAAGCTTTGCCGCCGCATCCGGATGGCACAGGAACACGAAGGAATGCCGGGACTGCGCGCCAATCGCGAGCAGCGCGTCGAACACCTCCTTTTGGAAGGTGTAGCCGCCCCCCGCGGTAGGATCGCTGTTGCCCAACAAGACGCCGACGCGCATGTCTATGCTCTCCGGCGGGCGACCAGCACGATGTGCCAGGTGTCCGGCGTGAGGTTCTCGTCGGCAGAATAGCCGGAATAGGACTTGAGCAGGTCGAACCGGCAACAATCCAGCAGCGTGGTCATTTCCGGCAGCGAGAAGAATCTGTTGACCTGCCGCTCGACCGCCGTCTGGTAGCTGCCGTCGCGGCGCAGATCGTAGATCGCGTGCTGCACGGTGGCGCATTGTAGCGCAAGATCGACGGTGGTCTCGGAAAGCCGCAGAATTTCACCGTGCTCCGTCGTCCATCGGCGCACGCGCAAGGGATCATGGTGCCCGGCCATTGCCGCGGCATGCCAGAACTCCAGGACAAGCAGTCCGTCATTCTGGAGATGGCGATGCACGGCCGCGAATGTCTGCTTGATCGCTGCCGTCGTCTGCACATGACCGATCGCATCGAACAGGCACAACACGGCGTCGAACGGGCGCGAGCCGACATCGAGGGTACGCATGTCCTGATGTTCGAAGCGGATCGCCGAACCTGCCGCACGCGCTTTCTCCCTCGCGCGGGCCAGCATGTCCTCAGAGATATCGCTGGCGACGACCTGGTAGCCGAGCTTCTCCAGCTCGATGACGTGACTGCCGGTCCCGCAGGCGATGTCCAGGACGCGCCGCACCGGCTGCTGCGAGAAGCCCTGTAGCAGGTCATGCACACGTCTGGCCTCGGCCGCATAGGGCTTTCCGCCATAGAAGAGATCGTAGAGCTCGGCGTGGCGGCCGTCATAGATCCCCATGTGCCAGCGAGCTCCGATCAGACGTTCGCAGCCGTTGCGGCGCGTGCGATCTCCTCGCACACCGTCGCGATCTCGGCGTCGGTCAAATTGATGCTGGACGGCAGATAGAGGCCGGTTTCCCAGATCTCGTCTGCGACCGGACACGCAATCGCGCGATACCCGGGCCTCTCCTGCAGGCAGGGCTGCTGGTTCATCGGACAGAAGAACGTGCGGGTATCGATGCCGCGCGCCTTCAGATGGGCGGCCAGTTCGTTGCGCGACAGGCCGTATTCCGGCCCAACCGTGAGCGCGTACATCCAGTAGACGTTGAATGCCCAGTCCTTCTCAGCAGGCAACTGCAATCCTGGCACTCCCGCGAGCGCGCGCGAATAGCGTTGCGCGACGCTGCGCTTCTTCTCGATGATTGCATCGATCTTCTTGAGCTGGGCGACGCCGAACGCGGCCTGGAAGCCGGTCATGCGGAAATTGAAGCCGGCGCGCTCATGCCAGTAGCGCGGGGTCGTGAAGGCGAGATTGCGCAGTAGCCGCAGGCGCTCGGCCAGCGCAGCATCGTTGGTCGTCACCATGCCACCCTCGCCCGTGGTGATGACCTTGTTGGCATAGAAGCTGAAGCAGGCCATGTCGCCGAAGCTGCCGACCACGCGGCCGCGGACCTTGGCGCCGTGCGCCTCCGCGCAATCCTCGATGACGACGAGATTATGCTTCCTCGCGATCGCATTCAGCCGGTCCATGTCGACGGGATGACCGAAAAGATGCACCGGGATGATCGCCCGCGAGCGCGGCGTGATCAGGCCTTCGATCAAATCGAGATCGAGATTCCAGGTCTCCCGCTCGGAATCGACCGGCACCGGCACCGCATTGGCGTAGATGACCGCGAGCGCGGTTGCGATATTGGTGCTCGAGCTCAAGAGAACCTCGTCGCCCGGCTTCAGGTCAAGCGCGGCGATCGCAAGATGCAAGGCCGTCGTTCCGCTGGTCACCGCGACGCCGTAACGGCAGCCGCTGAAAGCGGCAAAACCCTCCTCGAACTCCTTGATTGCGCTGCCGAACGATCCCGAAATCTCCCCGCGGCGCAGTGCCGCTACCACCGAGGCGATCTCTTCCTCGCCGAAGTCGGGTTCAAACACCGGAATCATGATTTGGCACTCACAAACACCTTGTCGTACTGGTCGCCGAGAAACGGGCCCTGTTTCACGCTGATGCACTGCATGTTTTCGATCACGCGGATGGCGTGGACGCCGTGAATCAGGACGATCGCGTCCCCGGCCCTCAGCTCGACCTCGCGCAGCAACTCACCATCGTCGGTGAAGAGCTGCACCGCAACGACGCCCCGCTGCACCACGAACATCTGCTGCAGGTCGCGGATCGAACGCTCGAACTCCCGATGGTAGTGCGGCGGTTCGACGAACCCTGCTTCATGCGCCAGAAGCCCGAATTGAAAGGACGATTCAGCCGGCGAAAAGAACGTGGTCTTGTCGACCTTGACGTCCGCGCGGATGATTTCCGCATAGCGGATACCGCCATGCGTGATGACCTCTAGTCCCATCGGTCCTCCTGCTCCGCTCTCGCGATGCTTATTTGTCATGACTCTGCGCTGAGTGCCACGACGGCATCCCGCTCGACGTCATAAACCGGCATTCCCGCAATCATCCGCCGGCGCGCCGCGCCGCCCACATAGGTCAATTGCCCCCGCTCATCGCGGGACTCCCGGAAGCGGGATTCGACATAGCCCTGCTGCGCGGTCATCGCAACGATGCCCCCTCGTCCGATGTACCTCTCGGCAACGAAATAGGCGTTGTTTCCGGCCAGGTTCGAGCCGACGAAGGCGTACCCCTTGCTCTGCCCAAGGCGCACGAGCGCGGGCAGCGAAGCGCCCCAATAGAGATTCGAAAAGTGCGCCTTGGTTCGGTGGAAGGCGGGATCATAGGGGACGGTGACCGCGTCCGTAGCGCCGAACACGCTGTTGTATTCGGCAATCACGATCACAGGCTGGACGGCCTCGATCCGCTGCCACACCCAATAATCGTTACCATCGATATCGATGCTGAGGATGCCGATCCGCCCGGCAAGGCCGCTCTCCTTGAGGATGCCGTCGATATTGTCGCGATCGATCCATCGGCACAGTGCCGTGAGATCGTGGCGCCAGTACATGTCCCGCGCCGTGATGCTCTCGATATTGGCCTTGTCCCCGTCCATCACGAGACCGCGCCAATTGTCGTTCAAAAGCAGAAAGCGCGTGTTCGATTCGGAATAGTCCTGCACGCCGAACTCGACAAAGCTCGTAAGCTCCTGCGGAATCTCGAGACGGGCGACCAAATACTGAATGATGCCGTCATCGCCGAATTGCGAGAACACCTTGAACTCTGCCTCGCGAAAATTCCGCGCGGATGCGCGCACCTGATTAGCGAGCAGGCGCCCGGTGAGCAGCTTCAGTTCGTCGACGTTGCCAGCATGCATTCCTACCATCTCCGTGCAATCGACAGCTTCGGTCCAGCCTCGGCTCGATCGCAGTACTCGCCTATCAAGGCGCACCAGCCGGTCCCTAAAGGGGTTCAAGAGTGTCGATCCCTCGGCGACGTTCAGTAATCCGGTTGGGCAAGGTCGACGACCTTCGACTTCAGGGCGATCTTCGCTGAACGCCCGCCAAAATTTTCCATGCTACCGCACGCCGGGTGAAACGGATTTCACCCGGCGCTTCCAATCAGGAACAAAACCCGCGTGGCGAACTAGGAGACCACGCGATCGGCCGCTCAGGCTGCCGTAACAAGATCCGCGTCGAGATGAACGCGAACCTTGGCGCCCAGCATCTCAAGCAGAATGGTGACCCGGTCACGGTCCATCACTCCGTCGAAAATGCCGGCGCCATCCATGAACACGCCTGCGAGCACCCGCACCTTGTCGCCGGGCGCAAATTTGGGGCTCACATCGATTTCGACGAAGCCCTTTGCATCCTCGCGGGCCTTCAGTGCAGCGACGATGCCCTGGGGCACAACTGCGGGATCGCTACCGTTGGTCACGAGATGCGAGACGCCGAATGTAGACTGGATGGAGCGCCACCGCTGCGCAGCCATATCCGCCGCCACGAAGAGATAGCGCGGAAACAGCGGCTTTGCGACCACATCGACCTTGCGCGCATGGCGGCGGCGCTTGAGGTAGCGGGGCAGGTAAACCTCGTAGCCTTGGCGAATCAGGTTCAGCGCAGCCTTTGTCTCGCTGTTCACCTGAGTCTGAACGACATACCAGCGCGCGGCCGTCTGAGTCATAGCGCCCCCTCCGCCGTTACATTCCCGTCGCGCCAACGGGACAATGCGACCGCGAGCAAGCGGCCCATTCCGCGCTCCGCCGACGCTGGGCAAGATGGTCTTGCTCGCGCAGCATTAGTGACAATGAACGCGTCGAAAACTTGCTTCACCCTGCCTAGCTATTACAGCGTTCAAGCCATGAACGTCAAGGCGAATGTTCATGAACCGAACAATTTCAACTCATTGAATTTGATATGTTTTATGGCAAAGCCGAGAAAGGTCGGCGGCAGAACAATCAAGCGGATGGGCGTGGCCCAAAGTTGTTCGAGAGAGTTCAATCAGATATTCCAGCAGAAATACGGCGAGGGAGCTGGTCAAGGTCTACGGCAGCTGTGGCTACCAGCGGCTCTTCCGTCGCTCTTTGCTGATGCGAAAATGAAGGCTTCAGGGAGAGGAGCGGCCTTTCGATTGCAAACCAGGATAGGGCGGCAGTTGCGAAACTGACTGCCACCGTGGCCGATGCCGGAAATCGCGAATAGATATGAGGAACGATGACCGCGGCGACATAGGGCATACAGAAATGGTAGACGTAAAGCCCGTAGGAAATCCGCCCTGTCGAAACCAATGGCGGGGCTTCAAGGAATGACGAGAACAACCAACGTTCGCCGGAGACCGATGCCGCGATGGCTGAGCATGAAAGCAAAATGATAGATTGAAAATAGATAACTCCGAGAATCTCGTGGCCACGATACCAGGCGTCTGCATCAACCCAAAACCTGATTACAGTGATAAGGCCGACAAGCGCGATCGACAGAAATACTATTCGATTTCCAACTCTGGCAAAGAGGTATGGAAGCTGCGGTCTGGCAAGCGCCAACGCGCTCCCGGATGCGAGTGAATCCATGCAGGAAAACACTGATTTGTAGATAACGGTATAGCTCGCCCCCGACACGACTCCGTACGCCTTGAAGGCGACAGACGAACAAATAACCACAAGAAGGGAGGCAGGCATGAATTTCCTCGGCATGAGAAAGATGAGCACAGGCCACACGAGATAGAATTGTTCCTCCACGCTAAGGGACCACAAATGCGGGAAAGGCCCAAGGTTCGTAATTATAGGAAGGCCGGGAACGTAGTTTGCGGTGTAAGTCAGCAGTCTGGGCAAACTGGCGATGACGGACGCGGAGCCGAGAGCGACTGCCACAGCGATGACGAGATAGTAGATTGGGAATATCCTCAAAGCTCTCCTGGCATAGAAGGTCCCCAACAAAGAGAGCCGACTCTGCGGTAGTTCCTTGATGTCGAGCAATATGCCCGTGATCAGAAATCCGCTCAGACAGAAGAAGATCACCACCCCTGTGTCGCCGTACCCGACCAGCTTGCTGATCATGGGGTACGGACAGAAGTGACCTATCATGACCGTAGTGACCGCAACAGCGCGCAAGCCATCCAGTTGCTTGTAGTAGGTCTTCATCCCCGCCCCCACCTGCACGAACTACCCTAGTCAATACACCAGCGATGCGCTGTTCACACCCCACAATGAAGCAATCTCCTGCGAAGTCGGAGGGCTCGCCTTCATCGATCTCGTCACCCTGAATCCGCGATGCTCAAGACGAGTGCAGATGCGCCAGGTCAACGCCAGCCGGCAAAATTCCGTTCAGCGGATCGAAACTCCGCGTCTCTACGAGTTGACCTGCTCCGACAGGCCGAGCAACTGTGGCACAAATACCCGATCGGCACCGAAACGCCCACAGGCTTCGCGCCAGGCGTCTCCCGCATTCGGGAATGCGGTGATGATCACGGCGTCGGCTGGTGCTCGCAACTCGTCAAATGACGCCAGCACCGGAACGCCGACAAACTTTGGCTTGGTGCACGCGGCATCCACGACAGCCACGACCTCGACCGAGACTTCAAGCGCGCAGATCGTTGCGATCTCCGCAAGGTCAGACACTCCGGCCAGAACAATGCGGGAAAAACCCCTGCCCGCCGCTTCGTTGAACAATTGACTGTACTCGCCACGCGCCCGGCGAAACAGCGACAACGAGTACGAGAAATACTCGACAGTCAGACGCGCCTTTTCCGCAAAGCCCTGAGGCGTCAGGTAGTAAGCATAACGCCGCGCGGGCGCCTCTGAGACCTTCATCAAGCCCTTGGTCACGCAACGCTTCATGTAGGCGTTGATCAGCCCGAGCGCGACACCGAGCTCCGACGCCAATCGGCGTTGCGTCTGCTCGCCATCCCGCTCCACTGACTCCAGCAGGCCGAGCATGATGCGCGCCTCCTGCATGTCGTGGTCACCGCCGCCGGCCATCATGAAAATTAGGGCTTGCCAATTCCGTTCATATCATGAACAAGTATACTGTTCAGGCCGTGAACGTCAACCTGGCTTGGACAAGATGCACATGTTGCATCAGGGCTGTCCCAGCGCGGCGGTAACCCCAAGCTTCGGGTTTGAAGCCTTCAAATAGGAGCGTCCACTGGAGACCTTGAAGGCAATGCTCGCAAAGATTCTTTCCTTTTGGCCCGGGAAACCGGTCAGCCAGCGATACCAAGTGCCGCAAGCTTTGTGAGGCCACATCTGTGAATGCCAATGAAGCCGATGACTGGACCACGGTGATCGACGCCAGCGATGGGCGATATCTGCCGGATTTGCGCGGAGTATGGCGCTATCGCGATCTGGTGATGCTCTTTGTGCGTCGTGATACGGTTGCAAACTACAAGCAATCCCTGCTTGGTCCGCTATGGTTCGTCGCCCAGCCGCTGATGACTACGGTGGTATTTGCGATCGTGTTCGGTGGAGTTCTCTCGATTCCAACCGATGGTCTCTCGCCATTCCTGTTCTATTTTGCGGGAACCTTGTGCTGGCAATACTTCGCGACAAACCTCACCCGTACCTCTGACACGCTGACGGTCAATGCCGGCCTGTACAGCAAGGTTTATTTTCCGCGCCTGGTTACACCGGTGTCCGTCGTGATCGGCAACCTGATCATATTCGGCGTTCAGTTCGCCGTTTTTGTCGCGGTCCTCTGTCTCTTTATCATCCGCGGCGCTCCGGTTCGCCCGGATATGGCCGTCGTCCTGCTTCCTTTGCTGCTTCTGCAGATCGCTGCATGCGGACTTGGAGCAGGCCTCATCATTTCGACGCTGACGACGCGCTATCGTGACCTGAACTATATGCTCGGATACCTGATGCAGCTTTGGATGTACGCCACTCCGATCGTTTATCCGCTGTCCCAAGTGTCGGAAAAATGGCTGTGGCTCCTCTATCTCAACCCGATGACTGCCGTCGTCCAGATGTTTCGCCATTTGCTGCTTGGCAGCGCCGCACCGAGCATGGGGATGATGAGCTACAGCATAGCCGTCAGCGTGTTGGTGATCAGCGTCGGCCTGGCGCTTTTCACCAAGGTCGAGCGCACCTTCATGGACATCGTGTAACATGAGCCGACCGGTCATATCCGTTGAGTCGGTCACCAAGAGCTATCGGCTTGGTGTCATCAATCACTCCACGTTACGCGGAGAGATTCAATCATGGTGGTCACGCAAGCTCGGCGCCCCGGACCCGAATCTCAAGATTGGCAAGAGCTCCGTCGTGAACGGCAGCAGGTTCAACGCGCTCGACGATATCACATTCGAGGTGCGGGCTGGCGAGACCGTGGGATTCATCGGTAAGAATGGCGCCGGCAAATCCACTCTTTTGAAGATTCTTTCGCGCGTCGCTGCCCCGAACAAGGGGCGCGTGCGCATCCGTGGCCATGTTTCCAGCCTGCTGGAGGTTGGCACAGGTTTTCACCCGGAGCTTACCGGCCGCGAAAACGTCTACCTCAACGGCGCCATCCTCGGGATGACGAAAAATGAGATCCGGCGGAAATTCGATGAGATCGTCGCATTCGCGGAGATCGACGAATTCATCGATACACCGGTGAAACGCTATTCTTCCGGCATGTATGTCCGTCTTGCATTTGCAGTGGCTGCTCACCTTGAGCCGGAAATTCTCATCGTGGATGAAGTGCTGGCCGTTGGCGATTACGAATTTCAGCGAAAGTGCCTCGGGAAAATGAAGGACGTCAGGACCGAAGGCCGAACGGTCCTGTTTGTCAGCCACAACATGACTGCCGTGAATAATCTCTGTGCTCGCTCCATTCTGCTGGAGAAGGGGAAGATTTTGGCCGATGGGCCTAGCGGCGACGTCACCCGGGCTTACTTCGGAATGGCGTCAATGAGCACGCGGTCGCACTGGACCTTCAACCCTCCGTCGGACGGCAGCAAGGGCGCCTATTTTCGCGAGGCATTCATTCTGGACGCCAACAACGAAAGTCGCGAGGCTTATGAGCTGACGCAGGATTTGCAGATCGGCTTGCGCTATCGGCTGACAGAACCGCTGCGGGGCCTCACGGTGGGATTGCAGATCATCTCGGAGGAGAATAACGAAACGCTGATTTCGCTGACGGACTCAGAGCTCGATCAATCCCGGCTGGAGACACGCGCAGCCGGCGACTATGTCGCCTACATCCGCGTTCCTGCCCGGCTTTTGAACACCGGAACCTATTCTCTGCGCGCGGGCCTCTCCAAGGCAAAACAAGACATTTTCCATGTCGTGGAAGGCCTGAATTTCCGCATCATCGATTCGGTGGGAATCATGATGTACATCGGCTATGCGCGAAAAGGATCGCTGCTCTCGCTTCAACTGCCGTGGAGGGTGGAAAAGGAGTCTCGCCTTAGCGTTCATCCAGACGCTGAAGCCGTGTAAGAGGCGGGGCGCGCAGCATGACTCTTCTGGGGGCGGTGGCAGAAATCTGGACGCAGCCATGGCGCCGGCTGCGGTTGCGCTGCCTGTTCGGAGTGAAAGTGCCCAGCGACTGCAAGATCGGACGGCATGTGACGGTTTCGGGCCGTTTGGTTTTGGGGCATAAGGTGACGATCGAAGATGGCTGCCGGCTCACCGGCGATATTTCCATCGGCTCGAACGCATTCATCTGCCGGCAGGTCGAAATGACTGGCAACATCTCGATTGGCAACGATTGCGTCGTAGGCTCATTCACAATTCTTTCCACGGCATCCGCGGGCATGCTGGACGTTGGGATCGATACTTACATCAACAGCTTCACGGTCATCGGCGCAATGGAGGCAGTCAGCATTGGAGATCATTGCATTTTTGCCGCTTACGTCGCCATAACGGACGCAACACACGGCATCGACGATCTCTCGATTGCGACCAAGCATGCCCCCATCGCAGCGAAGCCGGTCAGGATCGGCAACAACGTCTGGCTCGGAAGCGGGGTCATGATAATGATGGGATCACACGTCGGCGATCATGCCGTGGTCGGGGCAAGGTCGCTGGTCCGCGGCGACTTGCCTGATCGGTCAGTCAGCTTTGGAACGCCGGCGAAAGTCCATCGCCTTCGACAATGATGCTGGAACTGGGATGACTATACACGCGCCCACCGTGGAGAAGCTCGCAACGAGCTTGGATGGCCTCCGAACCACGAATTTCGCGGCGGAGTCCGGGCGATCATCGCGAGGAAGCGAGACAAAGACATGAAAGAGCGGAACGTCCCAATCAACAAGGGAAACTATTCGATGGACACGCCCGAGCGGGAGGCGTCATTCCACGAATCCTTGGCGCTCGGCTGGCCGGAAGGTTATGCGAAATACCGGAACGACTGGGCGAAGAACGCGGAGACCCAGACCATCTCGGAGTATCCGCTGCTGGTCGATCTCGAACTCGCCTCGGTGTGCAACCTCCGTTGCCCGATGTGCTACACTATCTCAGCCGAATTTCGAAAGCACGTGAATGCGAAGATCATGGATTTCGACATGTTCAAGCGCATCATCGATGAGATCGGCGGCAAGGTCCCTGCCCTGCGCCTCTCGTTGCGCGGCGAAGCAACGGTGCATCCGAAATTCGTGGAGGCCATCCGCTATGCCAAGCAGCGGGGTATCAAGGAAGTCTCCAGCCTGACCCATGGCGGCCGGCTGACCCTGGATTTCTTCAAGGAGATCCAGGAGGCCGGCATCGACTGGATTACGATTTCCATTGACGGCCTCAAGGAGACCTATGAACGTATTCGCAAGCCCCTGAAATTCGACGATCTCCTCGAGAAGCTCGCGGCCATCAAAGACTACAAGGCGCAACACGGCCTGAGGAAGCCGGTGATCAAGGTCCAGGGGATATGGCCGGCAATTCAACCGGATCCGCAGGGCTACTATGACACATTTGCTCCGCTGTCCGATCTAGTCGCTTTCAACCCGCTGATCGATTATCTCGGCAACGATACCGACATTGAATATCTCGCTGAGTTTACCTGTCCGCAGCAATACCAGCGGCTAGTGATCGGCGCCGACGGCCTGGTCATGAAGTGTTCGAACGACGAGGAGAACCGCGAGGTGATCGGGGACGCCCGGACCCAGAGCGTGCGCGAGATCTGGCACGGAGAGAAGATGACCGCCGTGCGCAGCATGCATCTGCAAGCGCGCGGCTTCATGAACAGCCCGGTCTGTCGTCGATGCTACCTGCCCCGCAAGACGCAGGACGACCTCGGCCAGATCGCCGACCGCACCTTCATCGTGCGCAACTACACGCGCCGCACCCAGCTCATCGGCAAATAGGCTTGAACGCAAATGTTCCGTAAATTCAGAGCCGATCGCTGCTATATCATCGCCGAGATTGGCGGCAACTTCACCCGGTTCGACGAGGCGCGCGCGCTGATCGATGCCGCGGCCGACGTCGGCGCCGACGCGGTCAAGCTGCAGACCTATACGGCCGACAGCGTGGCCAGTCGAAAAGCGGTATTCGACATGGAGAATACCGGATTGATCTCGCAACACGACCTGTTCAAGAAATACGAGATCGACCTCGATCTGCACAAGGCTGTCTTCGACTATGCCGACCGTCGCGGGATCGACTGGTTCTCGACGCCATCGCATCAGTCCGACGTGGTCGTGCTCGAGACCCTGGGTGTCGAGGCCTACAAGATCGGCTCAGACGACGCTGTCAACATTCCTTTCCTGCGCTATGTGGCGCGCACCGGCAAACCGATCTTTCTCTCCACGGGCATGTGCACCATGGAGGAGGTCCGGGAGTCCGTCGCCGCCATTCGAGATGAAAGCGCCCAGCTCGTTCTCCTGCATGCGGTCACAAGCTATCCGACCCACCCCGAGCATGTTAACCTCGGTGCGATGCAGGCGATGATGCGCGAGTTCCCCGATCTGGCGGTCGGCTACTCCGATCACACACTTGGCACCACCGCCTGCGTTTGCGCTGCCGCTATGGGAGCGCGCGTCATCGAGAAGCATTTCACCTTGGACAAGAACGCGCCGGGGCCAGATCACGTGCTTTCGGCCGACCCGCACGAAATGAAAGCTATTGTCGATGCGATTCGCAGCTTCGAGCTGATGCGCGGCGACGGGACCAAGCACCCTGCGGTCAGCGAGGCCAAGACTCTCATCAACAATCGCAAGAGCATCGTGATGGCACGTGCGGCCGAGGCCGGCGAGCCACTGACCGCAGATCACCTTGCAATCAAGCGTCCGGGTTACGGAATTGCCCCGAAACACCTCGAAGAGGTGATCGGCAGGCGTCCGCGCCAGGCGCTTCAGGCAGACGACGTGCTGACATGGGAAGCGCTGCAATAAAACTTGGCATCATCATCCAGGCCCGCATGGGGTCGACCCGCCTGCCCGGCAAGGTGCTGCGCCCGATCAACGGCAAGCCGTTGCTGGGCCATGTCCTGGACCGTGCCGCAGCCCTCCATCATCCGGCCACAACGGTCGTGGCGACCAGCGTCGATTTACGCGACGATCTTATTGTCCAGTATTGCAAGGAAAGACCAGTGGAGGTTTTCCGCGGCAGCGAGGCCAACGTGCTGGATCGCTACCACCGCTGCGCGACGATTTACGGTTTCGATCACATCGTTCGGCTGACCGCAGACAACCCGTTCACTGATATCGCCGAGCTCGACCGTCTGATCGACCTTCACCTCACTCTAGGGGCAGACTTCAGTCACTCATTTGCCGTCTTGCCGATCGGGGTCGGCGCGGAGATTTTCCGTCTCGAAGCCTTGGAAGAATCGGCGAGGCGCTCGACCGAACCGCACCATTTCGAGCATGTCGACGAGTACATGATTGAGCATCCCGAGCGATTCAAGACCGTGCAATTGGACGCGATCGCCGCGAAGCGATTTCCACAGGTGCGCCTCACCGTCGACGACGAAACTGATTATCGCCGCGCATGCTATATCGCCGAGCAGGCCGGCGGAGAGGTGACAACGGAACAGGCTATCTCGCTATGTTCGCAATTTGCCTAGAGAGCTCGCACGCGAGAGGTATGGGCCACCTGTTCCGAATGCGCCATCTCGCGCGCGAACTGCGTTGCCACGATCTGCCCTTCTTCTTCTTTGTCAACGATCATGAGCCTTCGCTTCAACTGTTGCGGCAGGACGCGCTGCCGTTCGAGATTGTCGACCTCGGATCGGTCGAACACTGGGCGCCAACTGCGATCCAGCAAACAAGAGCGCGGCTCTGGATCAACGACCGCCTCGACACCAGCCTGGTCCAGGCGGAGGCCGTGAAGCAGACCGGGATCCAGCTTGCGACGTTCGATGATCGCGGCGCCGGTGCTGCGCTGGCGGATCTGCATATTGCCGCGTTGGCCTTTGTAGCGGATCAGGCGCTGCAAGGCAGGCGCGTCGTCAGGGGCCACGAATATCTCATTCTCAATCCGGAGATCGCTTCCCGTCGTCGTCAACGGTCGAAAGTCGAACGAATCCTGGTCTCGATGGGCGGCTCCGATACGTATGGCGTAACGGTGAAGGTGGCCGGATTGCTGCACCGGAAGGGGCTGGGCGCGACCCTTGTTATCGGTCCCGGCTTCCAGCATCGCGCGGCGCTTGACGCGGAAATGGGCCCCCAGTTTGAGCTCAAGACGACCGTACCATCGCTGATCGACGAGATGAGCCGGCACGATCTCGCGATCGTGGGGGGAGGCATCACCGCCTTCGAAGCTGCCGCATCAGGGCTTCCGGCCATCATTGTTGCGAACGAAGATTTCGAAATCCCGGTCGCCCGCTATCTTGCCAGCCTTGGCGTAGCACGCTATGCGGGCCATCATTCCGCGCTCGACGAGGCCGCTTTCGCTATTCCCGAGGACATGGCCGCTATGAGCCAAGCCGGTCTGAACAAGATACCGCTCAACGGCGTCGAGAGAGTCTTCCAGCTCATTCAAGAACTCGCATGAGCCGCACCGCTGTCATCCATCAGCCGGATTTCCTGCCCCATCTCGGCTTCTTCGATCGCCTGCTGCATGCGGATGTTCTCGTCCTTTTGGACAGCGCCCAATACGTCGATTCAACAAGCCGCAGCTGGACCCATAGGGACAAGATCAAGACGCCCAGGGGCGCTCAGTGGATATCGCTCAGCGTCAAGAGTGCGCCGCGGGATACCCCGATCTGCGAAATCGAGCTCTCAGACACGGTCGATTGGCGGTCGAACCACATCAATCTTTTCCGCGAGAACTATCGCAAGGCTCCCTATTTCGCCGAGATATTTCCCGAGATCGAGCAGCTGTACGCGCTCCCTTGCAGCAAGCTGTCGGAGTTCAACCGAGCCTCGATCGAGCTGCTGATGCGGCTTTTCGACATCCAGATCGAAATGATCGCCGCGACCAGCCTGTCGCCGCAGGGCAAAAGCAACGAACTGCTCGTCGACATCCTCAGGAAAATCGGCGCAGATCGCTATCTCTCAGGGGTCGGAGCGCGGGACTATTTTCGGCCCGAGCCGTTTGCTGCAGCCGGGATCGAGGTAACATGGCAGGATTTCCGCCATCCCGTATATTCCCAGCTCCATGGCGAGTTTGTCCCTTATTTGAGTTCAATTGATCTGCTATTGAATTGCGGCATCGACCAATCCAGAGAGATCTTGAGGGCAAAATAGATGAACGTGCTTGCGATAGGAGCGCATTTCGACGACGTCGAGCTTGGCTGCGGAGGCGCCCTGGCGAAGCACGTGAGCAAGGGGGACGACGTCACCGTCTATGTCGCAACCGCCTCCGGATATGCCAACCATCGCAACCAGGAGGTCCGGTCGAACAGCCTCGCGCAGGCTGAAGGCGAGGCAGCCATGAAGACCCTCGGAGTCAAGCGGCTGCTGTGCGGAGCCTTCAAGACCCTGGAGGTCGAGTTCGTCGACGCACTCAACATCGAAATCCTTCGCATCATCGATGACCAGAAGATAGAGCTGGTCTACACACATTGGATCGGCGACATCCATCACGACCACCAGGCGGTCGGACGAGCATCATTGCATGCCAGCCGCCACGTGCCGCGCCTCCTTATGTATCGCAGCAATTGGTACCACTCGCCGATCGATTTCCAAGGCAACTACTACATTGACATCACCGAGACATGGCTGAAGAAGCGCGACGCGATCATGGCGCACGCCTCGGAGGTCAATCGGACCGGTCGCAAGTGGATATCGTTCTTCGAGAACGAGGCGGAAAATGCGGGTCAGCGGATCGGCTGCCGCTACGCCGAGGTGTTCCAGGTCTTGAAGTGGATCGATTAAGGGCGATCGGATGAACCTCCTCGCGCGCGCGTTCCGAAACGCACTGCCCTTCTACCTCTACAAGCGCCTCTACATCATGCGGCGGGAGCAACAGCGCCAGGGCCAGCAAGAAGCGCGAATGAGGCCCATTTGCGCCCTTCTCTCTCGCAACGCGGATTTGCAGGACAGGCACCGTGGTTCGCGCGTCTTCATTCTTTGCAACGGTCCAAGCGTCAAGCAGCAGAACATACGGCCATTGAAGGATGAACTCGTCATCTCGGTGTCCAGCGGCTACCTTCATCCCGATTATGCCGAGATCGCGCCGAGATACCACTGCGTCCCGCAGATCACCTACGGCATGATGACGCGTGAGGATGTGATCGCCTGGTTCCGCGAGATGCACGACCACCTGGGAGCGGCAACGCTGATCCTGAGCAAGACCGAAGAAGCTCTGGTGCGCGAAGAAGGTCTCTTTCCCGGCCGCGACGTCCGCTATGTCCAACTGAGCGGGTCCTTCTCTGACCTTCCACCCGGGACGATCCCCGATCTGACCACCAGCATTCCGAGCGTGCAATCCGTACCGATCCTCGCACTCATGCTCGCGATGTATATGGGCGGCAACAAGCTCTATCTGCTGGGCACCGACCACGACCATTTCCGCTCGGGTGAATACAAATATTTCTACGAGCCGACCGTGCTCAAGGGCAAGGACATGTTCGTTGACGAGAAGGGCAAGCTGCGCGGAGGATGGTTTGCGGAATTCTCCGCGCTCGCTGGCCTGTGGTCACAGTACCGCGATCTCAAGAGCATCGCAGCCAAGAACGATATCGAGATATTCAACGCCACCCACGGAGGTGAACTCGACGAATTCCCCCGCATCGAGCTTGATCTGTTATTTTCTGCGAGGGATGGCGTTGCAACTGATCACTGAGACGCCCTCATCGAAGGTCGAAGCCGACCGACGCTACGACTATTTCCAGATCATGCGCGGAATTGCATGTCTGATGGTTTTTTTGAACCATGTGGTCGGCTTGCTCAGCGGGAGGATCGACACAAAAGGGTACTGGTACGATCCGTTGATTGTTCCGTTGGGATTTCCGTGGGTTTGGTTATTCCTCATCCTCTCTGGATTCCTTCTCACCAAGCAGTTCGTCGATGGTAGGATGGAGCTTAATCTGACCGGAATCTTGAACTTCTATGAGCGCCGCTCGCGACGTCTGTTACCGATGCTTTGGTTCGTGCCGTTGCTCCTCGGCTTTCTCTATGGATTGCACATCTGGTCGCCCCATCTACCTGCTTTCTCACCAAGCGCGGAGTTGCAGGTTGCCCTGGCCCTTCCTTGGGTGCCTTACATTCAGCAGGGCAATCCAGTTGCCTCGGTCAATAGCCCAGTGTGGAGCGCCGTACTGGAAATACATTATTTTCTACTTTTGCCGGTCATCCTATGGCTCACGAGAATGTCCAGCCGAACGATGCTGCTACTTGTCGGAATCTGGATGATCGGGATCGCTGGGTTGGCTTTCAGAGTAGCCGTCCATAGATCGCCGGATATCTTTCCAATGATCTATCAGGAGCATCTTTATAACTGTGGATTCATGCTGGCTGGCTGCGCCATTGCCCTTACGAAGTTACGGCCTTACAAGGTTAGTTGGAGATGGCCGATATTAGTTGTTGTTCTGCTGATCGTGGGCACTCAATATGTAACGGCTTATAACCTTAATCTTGCTTTGGCGCTGCTGCCCATCGCAGCTCTGCCTGGATTTTCTTTGTTGGTTGTGAAGGCTAACGCTGATTTCCAGTCGCCAATTCCCAAGTCTATTCGGCAGCTTCATCTCGCGCGCGGACCGCTGCGCTGGTTTGAACTCGCTGGAGTGATGAGCTACTCGATATACCTTCTGCACAAGCCGCTTTCGTACATTGTGATCGCTCAGATTGGCTTGGATCACTGGGTGACGGGCCCATTTTCATTGATCGCGATGACACTTCTGACGGCCGCGGCCATCTTTCCGCCGATCCTTCTCAGCTTTGCTTGTGTCGAGATGCGGTTCCGCCGCCCGTCCAATAAGCTCTTATCCAAGATAAAGACCTAACATCCAGGCGTGAACTGGAAGCAACTCCGATCCTGGCTGAAAGTCAGGCGGAGTGGTCTATCCGCGCCCACGCGCACCTTTCAATCAGAGCTGGCCGCAATCCGGCAGATTGATCCACTCAGAAGTCCCAAACCCGGCAGGCACGACTGAACCAGCGCCCAAGGCTGGCGACCGCTCTATACAAAATGAAAGTCTGACTGGTGCGCCAGCATTTGGGCCGTGCCGACATTTTTTAGGTTGATCGTGTCGTGATAGGCATCGGAGATCACGAAGTTCCCGTTCATGTCATCGTGGGCCGCCGCCAAGAGGGCACTCACATTTGCAAACATCGTATGGTCGACTTGTATCGTATCGGATGCAGGGTTGAAGTTGGTGATGATGGCGTCGCCAAAGTTCGCTTTGAAGACGAAATTGTCTGGGACGGGTTCGCCAGTAGAAAGCGTCACCTTCTCAGCGGCGGGCGCGCTCGCCGACAGCACCGTCGAAGCGTCTCCGACGGACCCTAGATTCGCGATCGCAATATTGCTTGTTGTACCTGACACTTGCGTGGTCGCGGGAACGCCGATCACGCCGTCGCTATTGAGATCCTGGTGGAAGCTTGGCTCCAGGGATTCCAAAGCCGGGTTCGTCGGCGACACTGAACCGATCGGATTGTTGACGAAGTTGCCGTTGCTGTCGGTATTCCAGACCGTATAGAGATTGTCGGCCGCGTCCTTCCAGGCGACCTCGTAGCCGCTCGATGTCGCCTCCGCGCCGATCAGCGCCCAACTCGTAAACTGGCCGGGCACAACGGCCGCACCACTGTACTTCAGCTCGGGGCCGGTCCCGCCAGCAACCGGATCCAGGAAATAGTTGTTGCCGACTTCGACCAAGCTGGTCGAGCCAAGGGCTTCGATCACAATCGTCGGGACGTTGAGGCCTATAACGCCATCGCCGTTCAGGTCCTGGTGGAAGCTCGTCTCCAAAGATTGAAGAGCCGGGCTTGTCGGCGACACCGAACCAATCGGATTGTTGACGAAGTTGCCACTGCTATCAACATTCCAGACCGTATAGAGATTGTCAGCCGCGTCCTTCCAGGCGACCTCATAGCCGCTCGATGTCGCCTCCGCGCCGATCAGCGCCCAGCCCGCAAACTGACCGGGCACAACGGCCGCACCATTGTACTTCAGCTCAGGGCCGGTCCCGCCAGCAACCGGATCCAGGAAATAGTTGTTGCCGACTTCGACCAAGCTGGTCGAACCAACGGCTTCGATCACGGTGGTCGGAACGTTGAGGCCGATGACGCCATCGCCGTTTAGATCCTGATGAAAGCTTGTCTCCAAAGATTCAAGAGCCGGGCTGGTCGGTGACACCGAACCGATCGGGTTGTTGATAAAATTGCCGCTGCTATCGACGTTCCAGACCGTATAGAGACCGTCGGCCGCGTCCTTCCAGGCGACCTCGTAGCCGCTCGATGTCGCCTCCGCGCCGATCAGCGCCCAGCCCGCAAACTGACCGGGCACAACGGCCGCACCATTGTACTTCAGCTCAGGGCCGGTCCCGCCAGCAACCGGATCCAGGAAATAGTTGTTGCCGACTTCGACCAAGCTGGTCGAACCAACGGCTTCGATCACGGTGGTCGGAACGTTGAGGCCGATGACGCCATCGCCGTTTAGATCCTGATGAAAGCTTGTCTCCAAAGATTCAAGAGCCGGGCTGGTCGGTGACACCGAACCGATCGGGTTGTTGATAAAATTGCCGCTACTATCGACGTTCCAGACCGTATAGAGACCGTCGGCCGCGTCCTTCCAGGCGACCTCGTAGCCGCTCGATGTCGCCTCCGCGCCGATCAGCGCCCAGCCCGCAAACTGACCGGGCACAACGGCCGGACCATTGTACTTCAGCTCGGGGCCGGTCCCGCCAGCAACCGGGTTCAGGTAGTAGTCGTTTCCAAGTTCGACCAAACTGGTGACGCCGGCCGTTTCCACGACCAGCCTGGGGGTTGCCGTGAAAGTGGTCCAGCTGCTCCAGGCCGTTCCATCGTTCACACGCACCTCAACCGTATCCGCCGTCGATCCTGGTACGGCCTGATAAGTGAGCTGGGAAAGCTGGGCCTGGGAAACGTCGATTTCCGCATTGCTTGGCTCAACGACACCATTGAGCACAAAGTGCCCGGAGCCCGTGTTTTCTAACGCGTAGGTCGCGATCGCGTTGCCGTCGAGATCGGCGACGGCAAATAGTGAAGAGGCTGCAACTGCCTGGGATGAATCCACTGTTACGTTGGCTGCCGTCACCACGGGCAAACGATCCAGCGTGATCGTCAGCGACGCATTGCTCGTACCACCGTGGCCATCACTCACTGTGTAGCTGAAGATGTCCTGGAGATGGCTCCCGGTCGGTGCGCCGCTGATCGCCGCCGCATTGTCGGCAACGTATGCGTAGGAGCCATTGGCGTTAAGCGTCAGATGCCCGTAGGTGCCCGCAAGCGACGTGCCGACGGTCCCGGCGCCATGCGCGGTATCGCTGATGGCGACGACCGTCAGGCTATCGCCATCTAGATCGGAGGCGCTCGTCAGCACGGCGTTGCTCGCTGAGGTCGCCAAGGTGGTGCCTACGACATCCGTCGCGCCGCTGTTGGTTGCAACCGGCGCTCGGTCCACCACGATCTGCGAGGTCGCGTTGTAGGAGCTGGTGCCGTCGTTGATGGTCCAGGTGACGGTCCGGACCGGGTGGCTGCCGCTGGAGAGGTCGGTGCCGCCATCCTGGAAAGTGATCGCGCTGAGCAGCGTATCGTAGACTGCCGTTGCAGCGGTTCCGCTCAGGGTCAAAGTGTCGGTGGTCGCGTTCCAGCTTGCGTTGATGCCATTACCGAGGGCGCCGCTTTCGATGCCGTTGACAAACAGCTTGTCGCCCGCAACTGCAACGCCGCTGGCATTTGCAGTCCTGATTATTGCGCTGGATAGCGTCGTACTGCCTGGATCATTGATGTTCGGCGCACTGCTCAGCAGCGAGACCGCGGCGCCACCCTGCATTGCCTCGGCCGTGCTGGCGACGACAGCGAGGCCCGCCGGATTGGTATTGAACCCCAGCGCATCGAGGAGTTTCAGATCGACCGGTGTCAGACTCTGGAGCGTGTAACTCGAGTAATATTCGTTGAACGGATCGTTGCTGCCCTGCACGCCGGTGTTGAGGAAGTCGCTCGGATCCGAGCTGACGCCGAAATCGGCCAGCTTGGTATAGCCTCCGTTCAGGGAAAAATACGCAGACGAAGCGGGTATGTTGTCGGTGAACAGCTGCGCGCCCGGGCTCGTGAAGCGATAGAAATCAAAAATGTCGGGCTGCGGACCGCTCGGCTGGCCATAGGGCACGCGTCCCATCGCATGTGTCAATTCGTGCAGCGCGACGCCGACCAGAAGGTTCGGGTTGATGTCGGTGGCGAAGGTGGCGCTGCCGTCGTCGCTGGTGGTGCTGTTTGGACTGATCAGCCCGAACAGCTTCAGCTGCGCGTTCCAAACCGCAACCTGCGATTGCCCCTGGATCGTCGACCCCGTCGGCAAGGCATTGAAGCTGGTATCGCCGGGCGCGGCATTGGCGATCAGATCGGTCCTGACCGTCGAATAATTGACATACTGCCCGTTATCGGGGCCAGCCGCCGCGCCGCCCCCGGTGCCGCTGTAGTCGATGTTGACGTTGACGGTGATCTTGTTGGTGATCGTCGCGGACAGAATCGATGCCGCCTGCTCGATGCCGGCGCGAAAGCTCGCCGGCGCGGCCATGGCGGCGGCATCAAAGATCAGATTGATGGTAAATCCGCTGCTCGACGTCTCAGCTACGACCGAACCCGTCCCGCCGCTGCCGGAGCCGCTCACGGCGGCCATGGCCTGCACGGACTCGTCCGGCAGGATGGGCGCCACAGGAGCTGGAGCCGCCGACGCGGTACTGGCACCGGTCGGACTTACGACAGGGTGGCTGTTGAGGGGATCCACGAAGAAGGAGCCAAGATTGGCGTCGCTGTCGAAATCGCCATTCAGGTCCTGCGGATCAAAAACGGGACGTGATCTCACGGCTTGGTCCTTAGTCGTCAAAGCTGCCGGTCGCTTTCTTGCGACCAACGCATGGCGAATACACCGGCACAATGCTTCTTTCGCCGTTAATTTGCGGTTTCAAATTCGGAACAAATCGAGCTCTCGCATGGTGAATCGCACAGGTATTTTCGCGACGCCCGCCCCGCCCCAGGGCCATTTCCCCGACCCTTCCAGGCCGGCTTGCCATTAGACTTTGAACAGGGCAGATGCTAAGGCCAAGCGCCGTCAAAACGGCTCATTGCTCGTCAGGGCCAGCCCAATGGACAGGGGCTCTCACGCCTGCTGCCGGACCATGTCGGCCCGGTTCGGCTGACGCGATGTGGGCCGAACAGCAGCGCATCCCGCGTAGCAAGAAAGCCCGCTTGAGGCCGCGCTGCCACTGAAAGCGCTGCGGCTCGCACGCGGAGCATTTCACGAACATCAGCCTATGTGCCCTCCCGGCTGCGTCAACGCGAATTAAACGGCATCACAAATCGCGTGGCCTGCCACCATATGGATTTGCTGGATCACGGCCGTGTCCTCGCTCGGGGCGACGAACAGAAGGTCGCAATGTTCGGCCATGGAGCGGCCCCTGGTGCCTGTGAATCCCACGGTGCTCAGCCCGCGCTGGCGCGCGATCTGCAGAGCAGCCACCACGTTGGGCGACGTGCCGGAGGTGGAGAATCCCCAAAACACGTCCCCGCTGCTGCCCAGCCCCTGCAATTGTCGCGCGAAGACCTGGGCAAAGCTGTAGTCGTTGCCTATTGCGGTAAGCGCCGAATTGTCAGTGGTGAGCGCGATTGCCGCAAAGCTCGGACGCTCAATCTTGTAACGACCAACGAATTCGGCTGCGAGGTGTTGAGCGTCGGCAGCGCTGCCACCGTTTCCAGCCAAGAGCAATTTGTGTCCGGCCTGCAGCGCAGCCGTGGTTATCCGCGCCACTTCCTCGATCACTTTGAGGAGTGCCTCATCCCGCGCGGCGTCAGTCAGGGCTGCTTGCGAACTTTGGAAGTGAGCAGCGATTCGAGAGAGGTTCAAGCGGACACCATTGAGAAGGGATTGGATGGGATCTTATAAAATCAGGCTGCGTGCGATACAAGCGAACCGCTGCCGCTAGGCCATCCAAACCAAGGCCGGCTGCGAGCGCCCCAACAAGCATCAAAACCCAGCGAGCTTTTGCGCCATCGCCGCTTTTGGAGCCCCCGAACTCTCATTATCTCAAATCTCACTACAATCTCGCTGCACGCATTGGCGTCCGCGCGCTCTCCCACAATGACGTTCAGGCAATGCCGTCATTACGGCCGCGCGAGACCTCCAAAACCCTGCGGCACGTAGCGACCGTCTAGCTGTTCGACATCAGACCGACTTCCATTCGGCTGGAGCACGAAGTCGAGAGATCGCCAATCGAGTGGCATCACGTTGTGGCGTCACGCTGAGTTGATGCCCTTCTGCGTTGGGCCGGCTGCCCAAAGCTCAGCTGCAAGACTGAGCGGACTGACTTGCATATCTGCCCACCAATTGGCTTCATTCCCATGATGATGCAATTCTTGATGGTGTCTACGGCAAAGAGGCACAGTAAATTCGTCGCTGACCTTTCGTCCTAAAGATTTCGGCCGCGCCACCTTGAGATGGTGGGCGTCGCAGGGTACCGCCCCGCAGATCAGGCACGGTTGGGAAGCTACGAATGCGAGGTGTGCTTTGCTTCGCCTCCGGATGGGCTTTTCCAGCGGTTCGATCGAATCATTGTCGGCCGGAGCGCCCGAAAAATCTTGCGGATGCTCTTGCGTTGGCGCGCCCGGCTGCAGCTCAGTGGTCGCTTGATGGTCGAGAGATCGCAGTTTTGCGAGATACGCCACTTCAATCGCTTCCGCGTCCTCTTGCAGAAGGCTGTTCTTCAGGGGCAACGACCGGTAGGCCCAAACGGCCAAGGCTTCATCCGTCTCGTAGGTCGAGAGCTCCCGCAGCAGACCCTCACGCAGCTCAGCGGATTTGCTTGCATCAAGTGCTGCGCGAGGCCGTGAATGGAGCTTCCCATTTGCGCGTGATTGCGACTGCGTAGCTTCAAAACTGGGTTGCGGCTGCGGATCAATAAGGAGCTCAGGTGCATCCAAATCGTCCTCGCCGGCAATGCCTACCAACGTGAACAGCGCGTATCGTCGTGCGTAAGTCAGGGCTGCGCCCTTCACTTGCGCTGATATTTCGCCGACCGGGCAGACCGGCCAAACTGACGAAACCCATTCTCCCGAGGCATGGACTAGAAGTGTGGTAAGCGCAATCTGCCCTTCGTCGACCGAGGTTGTTTGCATGACCGCTATCTCGTGTCGACCGAGACACTTCCGCACTATGTCGAGACCACTCGCGAGCGACGCATATCGGAAAGTCCGCTCGCCGCTCTTCGAGCCGACCGTCGCAGTGAGTGTCTTCTCAGGATTGCTCAGCTCGAGCTGCGCTTTGGCCAACGCCGTCGCAATGGCGCCAATCGCTTCACTGGTGCGGTGCATCTGCGGCCTCCAGAAGCTCGAAGCTGATCGCCCCGGATTTGGAGCGCTTGGCTCGCAGCCCGTGCCCGACAACTTCCTTGGCGTCTTCCGGCACAAGCTTCTTTAGATCCGATTTGGCGGCCTCATGCTCCTCGTATGCCGACCGCGTCCGCCGGTAGATCGCGGCAAACTCCGCCCAGCTGTTCGACGAGCTCATATCCACGACGCGGACTGCCTCCAGCCGTGCTCTTGGCGGCTCAATTCCGAACAGACGGGGAAGCTCGCCGGTTTGAACGCAACGCCAAAACTTCTTTTCGGCCGTTAGCAAGAGGTGCTGATAGAGCGGATCGGCATTTACTTTGATTTCGACCCACTTTCCACCGCCTGTGATGATGGACAGAACGGCAGTTCTGGCGTGAGTCACCCACATGTTGTGTTGCAGCTGGGCCATGTGCTTCTCGGCAGCTGCTTCCTCAGAAAAATTCCAGGGCAACATGAACTTCGCTTCAAAAACGGCTCCGCTTTGCTTCACCTGACCGTCGAGTGTGGCGGCCATCCATTTGTGGATCGGATGCTGAACACGGCGCTGTACATGCTCAACCGCGTTGCCGGTGCAGCGCTCGTACCAAGTCCGGTTCAGGTCTTCGGTAATGGTGCCGAGCTGGACTAGCAGGTCCAGACTCAGGTCATCGGGTGAGGTTTCCCCCCTCTTTTCCTGCCAGAGCCGGATGAGCTTCGCTTCATCGTGGCCCGTGATGATGCGGGCATCGGAGCCGCCGATAAACGTCCGCCGATCTGTGCGCACGTGAACTTTTGCCATCGAATTGAGCATAGCTCCGCTCTTCACCGGAAAGGTGTTATTTGACATGTCCGTATTGCCTTTATACTACAGTTGATGATACAAAACGGATCATCGCTCATGATCCAAAAAGTGTCAAGCCTCTTCAACAATGATTTCTGTCGAACAGATACGGGCAGCACGCGGTTTGCTCGGTTGGTCCCAAACGCAGCTAGCTGAAGCCGCGGGTCGGTCTTTGCCGACCATCAAACGGCTTGAGAGGGATGACAAAAGAGGGCCGAACGTCTCGGATGAAGTGAAGCTTGCCGTCCAAAACGCGCTTGAAAGGGCCGGCGTCGAGTTCATTCCCGAGAACGGCGGTGGTGTGGGTGTGCGGCTCGCGAAGCGAAGCAAACGCTCGAAATAGATCCCGGAACGCTGGAAATAGATCCCGCTCGCCGCGTTACCGTTTTTGCTGCTGGGTGCTAGGTCCTCCTGTGGACACTTATCACATGCATAGAATGATCGCGGCCAGGGTGACCACGGCCTGATAGTTCCGAGCCGTTTTCTCGAAGCGGCTTGCGACGCGCCTGAACTGCTTAAGCTTGAGAAGCAACACTCCACGAGGTGGCGCTGGGCATAGAGTTGTTTGTCGAGCGGATATTTCAGCGCCCGTGATGGGTTGTTGGGAACGACGGCGAGCGCGCCCTTGGCGGCGATGGCTTGGCGCAGATGATCAGCGTCATAGGCTGTATCGGCCATGACGACCTCGGCAGCAAACCCTTCGATCAACGCGGCGGCTTGCGGTGCATCGCCCTTCTGACCTGCCGTCAGAGTGAAGCGCACCGGACAACCCAAGCCTATGTATTTTGGTGCTCAGGCCGCCGCGCGAGCGGCCGATCGCTTGATCTTCAGACCCCCTTTTTTAGCCCCGGCAGCATGCTGATGGGCTCGGACAATGGTGGAATCGATGATCAGATATTCGAAGTCCGGATCATCGGAGATCGCCTCAAAGATCCGATACCAGACGCCCTTGATGCTCCAACGTCTAAAGCGCCGCAACACACTGTTCCAGTCGCCAAACGCTTCCGGAAGATCGGGCCAAGGGGAGCCCCTACGCACGATCCAAAGCACGCCCTCCACGAACATGCGGTTGTCGCGCCCGGTGGAGCATTTCTGGTCAGGACGGCCAATAATGAGGGGCGCCATCCGCTCCCACGCCGCGTCGCTTAAAACCAAACGATCCATCACACCCAAGGCTGCCTCCCCAAAAGCAGCTTTGAATGACCTTCACGGTGTCTCAAGCAGACGAACGGAAAGCTTGCATAGAACAGCATCATCGGCAAGAGGAAGCGCGCCTGCACCGCTGGAACGCTGCTAAGAAGCGTATAAAATTGATCGGGATGGGCTACTGAAAAGCCGGTTTGTGCGCAACGGGTTTCGGCTTATCAAGCCGGTGAAAGCACGGCCCTGAACCCCTAACTGGGTTCAAAAGGGCTACAAATTGTGTAGCGCGCCGCGCCATCATCCATTGCGGCATTTCAACTGACGAGATTCCCCCCGCGTTCTCACAATGCGGCCGATCTTCCGCGCGGTCGTTTGCGCCTGTTTGCGCGGCGAAACTTGTTGGCCTCTCGAGCAAGTGACCGCATAGCCGCTTCAAAACTCTTAAAATGGCAAAGGTGATAGCTTCCTTCGCGGAGCATGTGCTCCGAAATCCTAAGTCTCTTTGTTGGCATTTCAGCGGCAGGCAAGAGGACATAGTCGAGAATTGCATCGTTGGACTCGGTCATCCTGGCAACGAAGATCCAACCCGCCGGCAGGTAAACTTGGCGAACGATGGACCAATAGAGAAACGCGCGTTTTCCGCGCGAACATCTAGCAATCCTGAGCGAGACCTTGAAATTGCCGTTGATCAATAGTGTGTCGGTATCGTTATCGAAGCGGCTCGCTCCGCCCCCGGCCTCGAATTTTTTGGCTATCCTGGACGCGAGTTCGCCCACCATAGCCCTGCGTTGGACTCGAGTGTCAATATCGTGATAATTTCGTTTAGGTGTGAAGCCGATCAGTCGGTAAGCCTTCCTAAGGCTCCCAAATCGCAACTGGTAGAGGGCCGGGCTGGATATGCCACGTGTCTCGATCATTATTCCGGCACTAAGTCGTCCTCGACGTTTGAGGAGTATCCTCAAACGCTTGAGCATCTCTTCGTCGGATAGATGCTGGTAAAGGGTCTGTAATCTCAGCTGTGCCTGACGAAAAAGAGTTGGCTCGACAACTGCCTCGACGGCGCCTTCGGCTCTTATCCAAAGATCAGGTGAATTACGATGTCGGCCCCGTTGCAGTCGCTCTGACGTACGATTGTATAGCAGGTTTCCAATATAGTTCTCGTTTTTCAGAATGTAATGAACTGTACACTCTCCCCACCGCTTTCCATCGGCATATGCAATCCCATTCCGGTTGAGTTCGCGTGCAATGCTTGCCTGAGATTTCTTCTCCAATACGAACTGCGAGAAAATGCTTCTGACTACCTCAAGCTCGTTTAGGGGCCCGGCTCGAAGCCGGACGCGGTCCGTTTGCAGGTACTTTCGTTCGCCGTCCTTCATCAGGCCTTTTGAGCGGCCGTTCTCGTCAATCAGCTCTCGGCGTAAGCCGTAACCAGGCCTACCGCCGTGGCGAAATCCCAACTTGACCGACCGGCAAGCGCCGGCATGGATTTTAATCCCGAGTTCTCTGCTGTATTCCGCAGCCATCACTCTCTTCAGATTTTTCATGATGCTGGACAACATACTTCCGTCGTTATCAAACTGCTCGGCACAATATGCGACCTTTACGCCAGCCTGCTTGCAAATAAATTCGTAATGCGCGCTCTCATCTGTGTCTTGAAATCGACCCCAACGGCTCACGTCATAAACCAGGACGTAAGAAAAATTCGCCTGTCCGCTGGTCACGTCGGCAATGAGCTTCTGCAATCCGGCTCTCTTTTTGATGCCAAGCCCGCTCTCTCCGGCGTCCACATACTCACGGATTAGATGCAGCCCGTGCGCGTTCGCGTAGGCAGCGATCACGGCGGCCTGGTTCTGTATTGAGTATCTTTGCTTGTCGGTTGACATGCGGACGTACTGCGCCGCGCGCGATGAGTCACACCGCGTTGGCAGCCGTGATTTGGAGACAATGAGGGCATTCGCCATAACACGAGCCGATGCCACTGGAGGCTAAGTTCCAACTCGGAGCAAGTATAGTCAGCAATGCTTTCTTATTGTGCGCAGGCGAACCTCGCCAGTTGATCGCTCTGCAAAATGCTCTGATACTTCTTTGAAGGCAAGGCCGGCACTTAGGGAATTATGCTAAAGAAGCCACATCCGACGGATTCGCCGCAGCTACCAAGTTGCGCGGCTCGCCGCGCCCCCCCTTTGGGGGTTCTGCCAAGAGGCGACGCCGAAATCCAGAGCGATGATATAGGGCCGGGGCCAGTGCCTGGGCTCGGCGGTTCCTGCAAGCGCAGGCGGGCTGCCGAGTAGCGGCGGATTGGATTGCATAGCGTCGCGCGATTCCCGAGCCAAATCTATACGGCTGCCCTTTGGGTTCTCCATGGCGACTCCGGCCCGAGTCCAAGCCGACAGATCGCGAGCCAATCGATGCCCGACCAATCGTCAAACAAAAATTGGATAGTCGAATTCGGTGGCTTCGAGGTCGTTTACGTCATTATTGAGCGCGGCCGGCCGACCTCAGAGTAGGCGCCGGCCCGGTTTGATCTTCCGTAAGAAAGGTTGCCGATGCTGAAGCAGAAGAGGTTCTAAGGCGCGGTCATCGACGGCGCTTATCGTGCCCGCGTTGTGGCCGACGCGGATATGCGCGTGCTCGATCTGCCGCGTTGGGCGATTGCTTCGGGCCGCTATGCCGTGAGTAAGATCGCCGACTGGGAGCGGCATCGCGACGCCATCGGCCCAACTGCAGCTGCGCTCCGCAGGAACACCACGCGGCCATTGGCCGTCTGAATATGATCCGAACCAAGCAAACGCTTGAGTAGTCTCAAGTGATATTAAGCGGTTTCTGGCATTGCAGCAGTACGCGTCATTGAGGCCGGTGACCCAGACTTGCATTCGTCTCGTGCAGTTGCACCCAACCGCTGTATCGTTTGCGAGACTTCATGGCATGTCGCTGATAGACGGGACTGCGCTACGAACACATCCAAAAGATTGGCAAGCTTGATCACGTAGAATCCGTCGACCAAGGCCGCGCAAACCTGAATTAGGTCCTTGGCCGCTAGCAGCCAAGCTTGCCGGAGAGCGTCGATACGCTCGGTCACCTCGGTGGCCATGGTATCATTGCCATTGCTATGCAAAAGCTTACGCAAGGCTGCATGTTCCTGGCGAAGCGCCTTGCGGTGCCGGTTAATCAGCGACCTCGCCCCTCTTGCGTCGAAGCGTTCCCATACTTCAAACATGGCCTGCCCTCGGGCTGAGCGAATGCGTATTCAATTTGGGCGTTGATCAACGCCTGACAATTCCATCTTATTACGCGAGCGCCCGCCAGACAAACGATGGAATTGCACAGTTTGGCTAGCCTTATATAATTTGCTGGCGAATCGCTTCGTTCCTTTTTTGCCGGTCGGCAAACGCCGCTATATGAACGGGACGTCCGCGCTGCATTGACGTTGTGCTGCTCAATCCCACAGCAGCCATTTTCAGGACTCGATCCTCGAGCCTGCGCCCGCCCCATGCTCTGGGCCATCTTCACTTGGGTTTTGATCAATATTGTCTCAAGCTCCATTGCGGCAGCCATTCGGAGGAATTCCAGTGCCCACTCGCTACTCCACAGAAGCCTATAGGCCAGCGCCGCGCTGGCTCACCACCTGGAACACAGTGTATCGGGAGCTCGAACTGCGAGCCGTCGAGATCCTGCTTGAGTCCGGCTTCTACGACACCAACGACATCGATGTGCCCGATGCGCTCATAGCTCGCGAGCTTAGCCAGGAGGAGAGCGCGGCCATCGGGCGCATTGCTACAGCCTTAACCATCGCTGCAGATGCGGCCCACCAGACCGCTCCTGGGGTCGTCGCGGCTTGGCTGCAAGAAGTTGTCAAAAACCCCGCACTATTCCGGTCCAGACAGTTGCCGCCTGAAGTGCATTGGGCGATCACATCGTCATATCGCCGCGCCGACGAGCGGCCGGGGATGCATCTGCAGGATGTCTGGGGACGACGGCGAGTCCGCTTTGAAGCCAAACCTTACCGCGCGACCGACCGGAATATCGCAAGGTCGGCCAGCCTGGCTGTGACCTCTCTGCGGCGGCCCCGCGGCCGTCCCCAAAAAATCGCAAATGAACTTTTGGCGGAATACCTTGCGAAAGCCTTCCGCGACTTTGGGGGACGCATCGTGCGGCGTCAGGTTCCGATCGACTTGGAGGGAGGGGGTTTTCAGTATGTGGACGGCGGCCCGTTCTACAAATTTCTTGAGAAGGTGATTGGTCCACTTCAGGAGCACCTTCAACAACATGGGCTTCCGCCCGTAACTATCGAGACAATCGAGCGAATTGCAACGGAGCGGTTCGCGGGAACGCGTGATCCCCGCGCCCATTTTCACCCATAAATTCGGGGGTGCTCTCGCACGTGATTCTGGCTTCTTGTCCGAAACTGCATGCAATCCCGCCTGCGCTTGGACGAGGACAAAGCCTATGCCCGAAGACGGATCCGAGGATCGGTCGCACATCCCTTATTTCATCAAGAAGAAACTCGAGAACCCTCCGCTTCATCCCGGTGAAAGTGCAAGGGACTTCAACACTTTGTTCCGCGAGCTCGAGTATTCCCCTGACGAAGGAGCAAAGACCGCTGCCGATTATGAGATGATTTATCAGGCTACAATCTTGATTTGGAATCTTCAGCGCAATGAACGCATGCTCGTGAAGATCGTCCGGCATTTTCATCCTGCCGCGGTCGCCGCCCTGCTCCGGCGGGTCAGCGGCTATGGCGACGCTGAGCCCGGCTCGGTGGCGTACAAAGCGGCCGATGCGGACGCCCGTGATTATTTTACATCTGAAGAGCTGAAGGAGCGGTGGCATCAAAAGTTCGACGAGGCGGGTTATGGGCGGGATGCGATCGAAACCGAAGCGTTCCAACAGGCGCTGCCGCAGATCGCGATCATCCAGCGACAAATCGCAGCCGCGCAGAGGCAATTGATGGCCTTCCTCAAGGAAATTGAGCGGCGAAACGCAAGGCGCGCTGAGGAATTTCGCAAGGTGGCCCGCAACGCGGTATCCCGAACCAGGGCAGCGGGATCTGAGAACGGAGCAAAGAACTGATGGCGACCGAAAAGCAGATTGCAGCCAACCGTCGAAATGCAGCATCCAGCACCGGCCCACGCACAGCCGCTGGCAAGGCTCGTTCCAGAATGAATGCGCTCCGCCACGGACTCGCTGCGCAGCTTGAAGGAGCATCGCCGGAGGGGTTTCTTGACCTGGAAGCGTTGTCGAGTCGAATGATGCAGATCGAAGCCGAGAGAGCAAAGCTTTGCCAGGAAATCGAGGGCGGTTTGGAGCAAGGGGAGGTCCAGCAGCTTGCACGTCGTCTGCGCCGCCTGTCCGCACTTGACCGCTATGCGCAGCGTTGCTTTTCTTCCTTGCGCAAAAGATAGGGCACCCGACAATGGAGGTTTTGACAGAACGAACCCAATGGTTGGCTCGCCCATGCCTGAGGCCCGATGGCGATCATCTCATCGCTACTTTAGGTTGCAAGGCTAGGCGACGCACCCATGCTGAGGCCCTGGGAACGGCCCTCTCCGGGGCGCATTTCGCCCCGTTTTCGGGCCGCCTTGCCATTAGACTTTGAAAAGCGCAGATGCTAAGGCCTTGCGCCGTCGAACCGACTGCTTGCGATCGTCACTTCCGGTGTCAACGAATACAGGCTTTCAGGCCGCGGCCGGGCCGTCGGCGGGCTTGGTCGGCGCGGCCCGGCCGACGTGATATCGGCAAGCCGCCCGAGAGCAGCGGCGGCGCGCGTTTGGTGGAGAAGAGATGCAGGCACAAGACACGAAGCGGCGCGTGGCGCTGATTACCGGCGTGACCGGGCAGGATGGCGCGTATCTGGCCGAATATCTGCTCGGCCTCGGCTACACCGTGCACGGCATCAAGCGGCGCTCGTCCTCCTTCAACACCGCCCGCGTCGACCATCTCTACCAGGACCCACATGTCGGCAACGTGCCGTTCCTGATGCACTATGGCGACATGACGGATTCGACCAACCTGATCCGCCTGGTGCAGCAGATCCGGCCGACCGAGATCTACAATCTCGCGGCCCAGAGCCATGTCGGCGTCAGCTTCGAAAGCCCGGAATATACCGCCAACGCCGATGCCATCGGCGTGCTGCGCCTGCTGGAGGCCATCCGCATCCTCGGCATGGAGAAGGAGACGCGCTTCTACCAGGCCTCTACCTCTGAGCTCTACGGCCTGGTGCAGGAGATCCCGCAGAAGGAGACCACGCCGTTCTATCCGCGCTCGCCTTACGGCGTCGCCAAGCTCTACGGCTACTGGATCACGGTGAACTACCGCGAGGCCTACGGCATGTTTGCCAGTAACGGCATCCTGTTCAACCATGAGAGCCCGATCCGCGGCGAGACCTTCGTCACCCGCAAGATCACCCGCGGCGTCGCCCGCATCGAGACGGGGCTGGAGGAGACGCTCTATCTCGGCAACCTCGAAGCCAAGCGCGACTGGGGCCATGCCCGCGACTACGTCGAGGGCATGCACGCCATCCTGCAGGCGGACGCGCCCGACGACTTCGTGCTCGCCACCGGCGAGACGCGCTCGGTGCGCGAGTTCGTCGAGCTCGCCTTTGCCGAGGTCGGCCGCGGCGTCGAATGGCGCGGCCAGGGCATCGAGGAGACCGGCATCGACAAGAAGACCGGCAAGACCGTGGTGCGGATCGATCCCGTCTATTTCCGCCCCACCGAGGTCGATCTCCTGATCGGCGATTCCAGCAAGGCGCGGCAGAAGCTCGGCTGGAAGCCGAAGACGAGCTTTGCGCAGCTGGTCAAGGAAATGGTGGCCGGCGACCTTGCGGAGGCCCGGCTGGAGGTCGCCAATGGCAAGCACGCCGTTTGAGCTGAAGGGCAAGACCGTCTTTGTCGCGGGACATCGCGGCATGGCCGGCTCGGCGATCGCGCGCCGGCTGGCGGCCGAGAATGTCGAGCTCCTGACCGCGAACCGCGCCGAGCTCGACCTGCGCAACCAGGCCGCCGTGTTCGACTGGTTTGCCAGGAAGAAGCCGCAAGCCGTGTTCCTGGCAGCCGCCAAGGTCGGCGGCATCGTTGCCAACAACACGCTGCGCGCGGAATTCCTCTACGACAATCTCGCGATCGCGACCAACGTCATCCACGCGGCCTATCTGAACCAGACCGAGAAGCTGATGTTCCTCGGCTCCTCCTGCATCTATCCAAGGCTGGCGCCGCAGCCCCTGCGCGAGGACACCATGCTCACGGGACCGCTGGAAATCACCAACGAGCCCTACGCGATCGCAAAGATCGCCGGCATCAAGATGGCGGAAGCCTATCGCAGCCAGTATGGCTGCGACTTCATCAGCGTGATGCCGACCAACCTGTATGGGCCCGGCGACAATTATCATCCCGAATACAGTCACGTCGTGGCCGCGCTGATCCGCCGCTTTCATGAGGCGAAGCTTTCGGGCGCCCCGACCGTCGTGGTCTGGGGCACCGGCGCGCCGCGGCGGGAATTTCTCTATGTCGACGACATGGCGGACGCCTGCGTGCACCTGATGAAGGTGCATTCGGGAAGCGACATGGTCAATATCGGCACCGGCGCGGACATCTCGATCGCGGAGTTCGCGCAAGCCGTCGCGCGCACCGTCGGCTATACCGGTACGATCAGCTACGACACCGCGCGCCCCGACGGCACGCCCCAGAAGCTGCTCGACGTCAGCCGGCTCCACGCGCTCGGCTGGCGCGCCCGCATTTCGCTGGAAGACGGCCTTGCGCTCGCCTACCGCGCCTTTCTCACCGAGAGCAAGCAGGCGGCGGAGTGACCGACGGGCCCTCCCCGATGACCTCCGGCGGCCGCACCGGGCGGCTGCGCCTTCTCTATGTGGTGAACGAGGATTACGCCTTCCTGCTCAACCGCCTGCCGATGGCGCGCGCCGCCCGCGACGCCGGCTTCGAGGTTCATGTCGCGACCAATGTCAACAACGGCAGGGCGGCGATCGAGGCCGAGGGTTTTGTGCTTCACCCGATTCCCTTCAAGCGCGGCGGCCTATCGCCGTTCGCAGGCGGTGCGGCGATGCTTGCGATCCGCACGCTCGAGACTGCGATCAATCCGGCGATCGTGCATCACTCCGGCCTGCAATGCTGCGTGTTCGGCTCGCTCGCCGCGCTCGACCGCGACTTTCCGACCGTCAACGCCATCACCGGGCTCGGCTACGTCTTCACCTCGCCGAGCCTGCTGTCCCGCCTGTTGAAACGGGGGGTGGCCTGGCTGTTGCCCAGGCTGCTCAACCGCAGATGCAGCCACATCCTGGTACAGAACCCCGACGACCGCGACGCGCTGCTCCGGCTCGGTGCCAGCGCGGCGCGCATGACCCTGATCCCCGGCTCCGGCGTCGATGCCGACCGGCTGAGGCCGCTGCCCGAGCCGGCTGGGCCGATCACCGTCGGTTTCGCGGGACGGCTTCTGGTCGACAAGGGCATCCGGGCGCTGGTCGCAGCCCACGATCTGCTTCGCGCCCAGGGCCACAATTTCAATCTCGTCATCGCGGGCAACCCGGACCCGGCCAATCCCGCCTCGGTGTCGCGCGAGGAGGTGGAGTCCTGGACGCGGCGTCCCGGCATCACCTGGCTCGGCCATATCGACGATATCGCCACGCTGTGGCGCGCCGCGCATATCGCGACCTTGCCGTCGCATCGCGAGGGCCTGCCGGGAGCGCTGATGGAGGCGGCCGCCTGCGGCCGGCCGCTGGTCGCGACCGACGCCCCCGGCTGCCGCGAGATCTGCATCGCCGATCAGACCGGCTTGCTCGTCCCGATCGAGGATCCGCCGGCGCTGGCCGCCGCGGTCCTGAAGCTTGCGCAGTCGCCGGAGCTGCGCGCCCGGTTCGGCGCGGCTGCGCGAAAACTCGTCGAGGACAAGCTCTCGGCGCGCATTATCGGCCGCTCCATCGTCGAGCTCTACGACGAGCTCGCGCGCGAGCAGACCGCCGCGCTGTCGGCCGGCCTCTCTCGATCCGCCCGCTGAGATACGAGAGCCATGAAGCTGCAGACCCACGCCCCGTCGCTCGTGCTCGCCGCGCTCGCAGCGTCCCTGATTTGCGCGGGGCTGATCGTGCTGCTGCGTCCCCTGCTGCGGCGCTACGCGCTGGCGCGTCCTAACGCCCGCTCCTCGCATGTCGTGCCGACCCCGCAAGGCGCAGGCATTGCCGTGATCGCGGCAACGCTCCTGGTCGCGTGCGTCTACGTGGTTGCGGTCGGCGAGCCAGTCCCGCTCCTGCTGTTCGGCGCGACCGTCTTTGTCGCATGTGTCGGCTTTGTCGACGACGTCAGGACCATTCCCGTGCTGCCGCGCCTGTTGCTGCAGGCGGCGGCCGTCGCGGCCGTGCTGCTTGCCACACCGGACCTGCGCATCGTGCCGGCGATTCCACTCGCGCTCGAGCGCGCCGGACTCCTGTTCGCCGGACTCTGGTTCGTCAATCTCGTGAACTTCATGGACGGGCTGGACCTGATGACGGCGGCCGAGGTCGTGCCCGTCACCGCCGTGATCATCCTGTTGGGATGGCTCGACGATGTCGCGCTCGCCCCGACCATCATTGCCGCAGCGCTGTGCGGTGCCATGCTCGGCTTCGCGCCGTTCAACCGGCCGGTGGCAAGGGTGTTTCTCGGCGATGTCGGCAGCTTACCCGTCGGGCTCCTGCTCGGCTGGTGCCTGCTGCAGCTCGCTTGGCAGCAGCACGTCGCCGCGGCGCTGCTCTTGCCGCTCTATTACCTGGCAGACGCGACGCTGACCCTGCTGCGGCGCGTCGCGCGCCGCGAGCCCTTCTGGGCCGCGCATCGCACGCATTTCTATCAGCGCGCGACCGACAACGGTTTTTCGGTGCGCGAGGTCGTGACGCAAGTGTTTGCGCTCAATATTGTGCTTGCAGGACTCGCACTGGCGTCGGTCCGGTTGAACTCGGTGCTTGCAGATGTCGTTCTGCTGTCGGCCGGATCGGCAGCCGTCGCGCTTCTGCTCTACCGCTTCTCGCAGAGACGAATTCGTCCCAAGGCATGATCGAGGACCGCCCTCGCGCCGCCCTTCGCGGGGCGAGGCCTCACGCCGCGTTTGAGCCGAACTCCGGCACGGCGTCCTTCAGCACGGCCTTGATGGTGGCGGGGTCGTCGCGCTCGATGGCCTGCTCCAGGGCTGCGATCCATTTCTTCAGCGCCTGCATCGGCGGCTCGTTGGGCTTGGCCGCCATGATGCCGGCGACCCCGATGTCGACCGGCGGCTCCTCGCTCGCGAACAGGATCTCGTTCAGCCGCTCGCCGGGCCGCATGCCGGTGAAGACGATCTCGACGTCGTAGCCCGGCTGCAGGCCGGAAAGGCGGATCATGCGCTCGGCGAGATCGACGATCTTCACCGGCTGGCCCATGTTGAGCACATAGACCGAGACTGTCGGCCGCTGCGCCGCAAGCGCATGGGTTGCTGCCGTGATCACGAGATCGCAGGCCTCGCGGATGGTCATGAAATAGCGCACCATCTCGGGATGGGTCACCGTGACCGGCCCGCCCGCCTCGATCTGGGCCTTGAATTTCGGCACCACCGAGCCGTTGGACGCCAGCACATTGCCGAACCTGACCGAGATCAGCCGCATGCGCCGTTGCCCGGCTTGCGCGGCCAGATCGTGATCCAGCGCCTGGCAATACATCTCGGCGAAACGCTTCGTGAGCCCCAGCATCGAGACCGGCTCGATCGCCTTGTCGGTCGAGATCATGACCATCGCTTCGGCGCCGGCCGCAAGCGCTGCGTCCGCGACGTTGATCGAGCCGAAAATATTGGTCTTGACCCCCTCGCTCCAGTCGCGCTCCAGGATCGGGACATGCTTCAAGGCGGCGGCATGAAACACCAGGTCCGGCTTGAACTCCGTCATCAGCCGCAGGATGCGGTCGCGATCGCGGATATCGGCGATGCGCCCGTCGACCTCGGCCGCGCATTGTTCCGCGGCGAGCGCCTCGGTGATGGCGTAGAGCGCGGGCTCGGAATTCTCGATGACGAGCAGCCGCGCGGCGCCGAAAGTCACGACGCGGTGGCAGACCTCGGCGCCGATCGAGCCGCCGCCGCCGGTGACGATCACCGACTTGCCCCTCACCAGCGCCTCCAGCCGCGCATGGTCGATCACCGAGCTCGGGCGGAGCAGCAGATCCTCGACGGCAACGGGCGCCAAGCGCGGCGCGTCGCCGCTCTCCAGCGACGGCAGGCGGCTCACGATCAGCCGCAGCCGCTTGGCGCGCATCAGGAAGGTCTCCGGCCGCGCCTCGGCCTCGAAGGCGGACGGCAGCATCACCGCGCGGGCGATCGGCTTCTCGCGGCGGGCGAAGTCGGCCGCGATCTCCTCGATATCCTCGATGCCGCCCAGCACCGGCACGTTGCGGATGAGCTGGCCGCGATCGGCGGCCGAGGGCGAGAGGATGCCGATCGGCCACATCCGCTTCACAGCGCCGCTCTCCACGCCACGCAGCACCACCTCCGCATCGGCTGCGCGCCCGACCAACAGGCTTGGCGAGGCGTCCTCGACCCTGGCGTGATGCAGCACCCGCGTGTAGCGGAAATAGCGATAGGCAAAGCGCAGGGCGCTGAGGAAGGAGACCTCGAGGAACCAGAAGAGGACGATGGTCACCTTGCCGAAAAAGAACGTGCCGTGCACGTTGGGCGCGACCAGGATGTAGTCGAGCACCAAAAGCGCCAGCGCCAGCACGCTCGCGACGCGCAAGATGTTGAGCGCATCCGGCAGCGAAATGAAGCGCCATTTGGTGGTGGTGAGATTGAAGAGGTAACAAACGGCGAGGCCGAGCGCGAGGAAATATGGCAAAATCCGGAACAGCAGCGGCAGGCGCTCGAAAAACGCCTCGCCGCCGTCAAAACGGAGATAGAAGGCGGCGAAAAAAGCGGCCGCGGTCGCCACCAGGTCGTGGATGGCGATCAGATAGTTGCGCAAAGTGAGATGCGTAAGACGCGTCATTCGTTGACCGATGGCGAGCGACAATCCCGAGCTTTGCGACAACGCCCCCGTGCTGCTGATAGCTCATCTCGGCGGCGCTGGAAAGCGCGGCACGCGCGTTCAGGACGCACCGACCGTGTCCCTTGGTTTCGCCGCGCCCGCATTCAGCACCATGCCGCCCGCGACGCCGACGCCCAGCACGTACATCCACCCCTCGTGGAAATCGAAGATGTGCGAGTTGAACAGCGAGGTGAAGATGTTCTGCACCACCACCAACAACCCGATCCAGTTGGCAAGCCCGTCCCCGCGAAACAGGAGAAGATGCGAGAGCCACATCGCATAGAGCAGCACGACGCCGATAGCGCCCCATTGCACCGCGACGTTCAAGGTCTGGTTGTGGGGATTGCCGACGACGTCGGCCGCGGCGGAGCCCGCCGGCGCGCCGGCTGCGGCCTGCTCGAACAGCCCGCGGGTCGAGCCGGTACCGTGCCCCTTGAGCGGCGCTTCGGCGAAAAAGTGCAGCGACTTCTTGTAGAACTCCAGCCGCTCGCCGATCGAGGTGTCGGCGCCCTGCTCTATATAGGCCTGATATTCGACCCTGAATTTGTCGACGGTCGCCTGCAATTGCGGTGAGGCGGTCCAGGCGACAGCCGCTGCAATCGCAGCCGCGCAAAAAATCAGCAGCGTGGTGTGCCAGCGCAGGTGCAAAATCCCGAACACGGCAAGCATGATCGGCATGGTCACGAGCGCGGTGCGCGACACGATGACGAAGGCCATGTTGCTCACGAAGGCGAGCGCGAGCAGACCGAACAGGACGGCAAGCGCAACTCGTCCTGCACGCGCGAGCATGACGATCGGATAAGCCAGCGCCACCGCGCACAGCGCGAACTCCTGGCTCTGGTCGATGTAGTTCTTCACGAAGATGCCGTGCGAGGCGACGTCCTTGGCCTTCAAGGTCAGGTCGGGGAAGAAGGCGACCGTCCAGGACACCGCCACCATCAAGGCGCAGGACATGAGGAAGGCGACGAACACCCACAATCCACGCTCCGAGCGCGAAAAATGCTGGAACAGGAACGGCAGCACCAGGAGCTTGGCGGTCGGCCCTACCGCATAGAGCCTTGCCCCCCAGGCCGCGTCCGACCACAGCGTTCCCGCCAGCGCCAGCAGGAACAAGGCGACGGGAGCCGCAGCGATCGGTTGCCTGAGCAGGCGAACGAAGCCGCCCGCATCGAAAAAAGGCAGCATCGCCAGTACCATCACGACGCCGAAGATCCCGACCAGCGAGGTCGACCAGGGCAGCGCCAGCGCAAGCAGCACGGCGACGACGTCGACGGTCATCATCCAGCGGGCCGGATCGCGCAGATGCGCCGCGAGGGACGATCGGCGATGCTCTGCGATCGCCGTCACGCCGTCACTCCCCCTGCATCTTTCCTATTGTCTCCTTTGGCGCGCGCGACCAGCGAGGTCGTGGAATGGCCCGGCAGCGTGTCGACCAGCAGCACGGTGCCGCCCGCCTGCTCGACGATCTCATGGCCGACCACGGTCTCGCGCGTATAATCGCCGCCCTTGACCAGCACGCTCGGCTTGATCAGCGTGATGAGCTGCAGCGGCGTGTCCTCGTCAAAGATCGCGACCAGATCGACGGCTTCCAGCGCCGCCAGCACTTCGGCACGGGCGCGCTCGTTCTGCACCGGACGGCCCTCGCCCTTCAGCCGCCGGACGGACGCGTCGCCGTTCAGCCCGACGATCAACCGGTCGCACGCCGCGCGCGCCGCGGTCAGCACTTTGACATGGCCGGGATGGAGGATGTCGAAACAGCCATTGGTGAAGCCGACCCGAAGACCCTGCTTGCGCCATTCCTCGACCTGTGACTTCAGCCCGGCATCGGAGCTGACGATCTTCTCTTCGGCGGCCAGATAGGCATGCGGCAGGATCTTGCGCCGCAGCTCCTCGCGCGTGACGCTCGCGGTGCCCTTCTTGCCGACCGCGACCGCCGCCGCAGCGGAGGCCATGCGCAGGCCGGTGTCCCAGTCGGCGCCCGCGGCAAGCGTCGCCGCGAGCACGGCAGCGACAGTGTCGCCGGCACCTGAAACGTCGCGCACCTTCACCGGCAATGCCGGCACATGGATGGCCTCGCCCTCGCGCGGCACAAGGGTCATGCCCTGCTCGCTCTGCGTCACCAGGATCGCCTCGCAATCGGCCAGCTGCATCGCGTCCTGCGCGGCCCGCGCGATGCTCTCGGTCGTGTCGGCACGGCTGCGGGTGGCCTCGGAAAATTCCTTGCGGTTGGGCGTGAGCAGGGTCGCGCCGCGATAGACCGCGAAATTCAGGCTCTTGGGATCGACGATCACGCGCTTTCGCAAAATGCGCGCGGCATCGATGATGTTGCGTATCACGCGGGCGGTGAGCACCCCCTTGGCGTAGTCGGACAGCAGCACGATATCGGCGCGCGAGACCAGCGGAAGCGCGGCGTCGATCAGCTTCTGCTCGGTCTCGCTGCCGGCGGGCGCCGCCAGCTCCCAGTCGGCGCGCAGCATATGGGTGGAAAAATGCTCGGAGACAAAGCGCGCCTTGCGCGTGGTCGGGCGGGCCGGATCGCTCACCAGCACGCTTTCGATGCGCGGCTCGCGCGCCAGCTCGGCCTTCAGCTGCGCGCCAGCCGCGTCCTCGCCGACCAGGCCGACGAAAATGCAGGTCGCCCCCAGGCTGGCGATATTGCGCGCCACATTGCCGGCGCCGCCGATATTGCTCTCGCTGCGCTGGACCGCGATGACCGGGGCCGGCGCCTCCGGCGAGATGCGCGAGACCTCGCCATAGACGAATTCGTCCAGCATGAGGTCGCCGACGCAGAGCACGGTCTGGCGCGCGATCGCCTGTGACAAGGCGTCAAAATCGAACATGTGTCCCGTCAGTTCCTGGTTTGGGCCTGGGCCTCGCGGCCGAGGCGGCCGGCAGCAGCCGGGACCGATGAGACCTGCAACCCGCCACCCATGCGAAACATTGTCCCTCTCTGCCCGATTTGTGCGGCGCCAGCTTTGCCCCAGTCTGGGAGCGCAGGCAACTTGGCTCCGTCAAGTTCCCTGTGAAGGCGGCATGATGTCGTGAGCTTCGGCTTTGACCAGCCGGCCATGAGGGGCTACCGACTGGGACAGCAGATCGACCATAAAATGAACGTTAATTCAATCCATAGCGCATCGACCGAGGACCTGGACGACACCAGCCCGATCCTGATCGTCCCCTATATGTGGATCGGCGACTTCGTTCGCGGCCACACGGTCGTGCGCGTCCTGAAAGAGCGCTGGCCCAATCGGCCGGTCGATCTCCTGACCACCTCGCTGTGCGCGCCGCTGGTCGACTACATGCCGGGGGTGCGGGAGGGGCTGGTCTGGGACCTGCCGCGCAGCCGGCTCGCTCTGGTCAAGCAGTGGGGCCTCGCGGCCCTGCTGAAGGCCCGCGGCTACAAGACCGCGCTGGTGATGCCGCGGACCTGGAAATCGGCCATTGCACCGACGCTGGCCGGCATTCCCGAGCGGGTCGGTTTTGTCGGGGAGCTCCGGTTCGGGCTGATCAACCACTGGCGCTGGGGCGAAAAGCGGCTGCCCCGCTTCATCGACAAGAACGCCGCGCTGGCGCTGCCCGATGGCGCTCCTCTGCCGCCGGAATGGCCGGTGCCGCAGCTTCGCGTTGCCGCCGATGAGGTCGCACGCTGGCGGCAGGCGAACGGCCTTGGCAAAGGACCGGCCATTGCGCTGGCCCCTGGCTCGGTCGGCTCGGGCAAGCGCTGGACCTATTACCCGGAGGCCGCCCGGCTTCTGGCCCTGCACGGGCTGGACGTCTGGGTGGTCGGCGGGCCGGGCGAAAAGGCGCAGGCCGCCGAGATCGTCGCCGCCGGCGGCCCTACGGTGAAGGACCTCACCGGCAACGACCTGCGCAACGGCATTCTGGCGATGGCGGCGGCAAGTGTTGCGGTTTCCAACGATTCCGGACTGATGCATGTCGCGGCGGCCCTGGGCACGCCGACCATGGGCATTTTCGGCCCCACCAGTCCCTACCATTGGGCGCCGCTGAACGGGCTCGCCGCAACCATCCAGACCAAGACCCAGGTGCCCTGCCAGCCCTGCCACCGGCCGGTGTGCCGCCTCAAGCATCACCGCTGCATGCGCGACATTCCGGCTGCCGACGTGGTGGCGATTGCCGAAAAGGTGCTGGCGAAGGCGCAAGCGAGCCATTCCGGCCAGTGATGGCAGCGCTTGCGCGAGGACAAGACGATCAGTACGAAGCAGCCCATGACCAGCGCCCAGGACAACGCCCAGGACAAATCGCCAAGACCCGCCGCCTTTCTCGACCGTGACGGCGTCATCAATCATGACGACGGCTATATGGGCACGAAGGAGCGCATCCGCTGGATGCCGAATGCGGCCAGGGCGATCAAGCGGCTCAACGACGCCGGCTATTTCGTGTTCTTCTTCACCAACCAGTCCGGCGTCGCGCGCGGCTTCTTCACCGAGGACGACGTGCAAGTGCTGCACGGCTGGATGCGCGACGAGCTCAAGGCCCAGGGCGCGCATATCGACGACATCCGCTACTGCCCACACCATCCCGACGGCACGGTCGAGGGCTATCTGGAAGATCATCATTGGCGCAAGCCGCTGCCGGGGATGATCCATGACCTGATGCAGCACTGGCCGGTGCGGCAGCAGGGCAGCTTCGTCATCGGCGACCGCGAGTCCGACATCGAAGCCGGCCGCGCCGCCGGGCTGCCGGGATTCCTGTTCGCGGGCGGCGATCTCGATGCCTTCGTTGCCGACGTGATCGCTCAGACGAGCCGACGGTAGACGGCCACGATCCTGTCGGCTTCGGCATCGAGGCTGAATGTCTCCACCACCCGCGCCCGTCCCCGCGCGCCCATCGCGGCGGCCGCCTGCGGATCCCGCATCAACGGCTCGAGCGCCGCGACCAGCGCATCGGCATCGCCCGGCGGCACGAGCGTGCCGGTCACGCCATCCTCGACCACAAGCTCGGCTGCGCCCGCGCGCGCGGCAACCAGTGCGGCACCAGCCGCCATCGCCTCGATCAATGTCAGCCCAAAGCCTTCATTGCGCGAGGTGAAAGCATAGATGGTCAGGCGCTGGTACCAGCGCTGCACCTCGGCGATCTCGAGCTCGCCTAAAATCACGATGCGCTGGCTGAGGCCCGCCGCCTCGATCCGGCGTTTCAGATCGTTTGCAAACACCATCTGCTCCGGCACGATGGCGCCGACCATGACGGCCGTGAAATCGGGATAGCGCGGCAGCAGGCGGCACATCGCCTCGACGAACACGTCGCTGCCCTTCTGCGCCCGCACCCGTCCGAAGCAGCCGACGGCATGGCGTCCGGGCAGGCCGCTTTCCGCAAAGGCGGCGGCGCGATCCGGCGGCGGCGCGTAGAGATCGGTGTCGACGCCATGCGGAATCACGGTCGCGCTGCGCTTCAGATAGGAGGCGGAGACATCGCTGGTTGCGATGATCGCATCCATTCGCCGGATCAGGAAGCGCGTGGTCCAGCTGTGATGGCGTTGCGCCGCGGAGGTGAACACAAGCTTCAACGGCCAGCCGAGCGCGCGCAACATCACGCCCGCCATCATCTCGTTGTTGCGCCTTGCGTGCCAGATCAACGGGCGCGGCCGCCGCCACAATTTGAAAAGATCAACAACGCCAAGCCGGGCAATGCCCTCCGGCGCATTCGAGCCGAACCACGCCGCGGAGAGGCGCTTTGCAAGCTTCGGCGCCACCATCCGGTTGGTGGCGGTCACGCCGGAATAGCGGCGGTGCAGGTTCGGCACGATGAGGTCGAGATCGGCCAAATTGTCCCCGGTCGGCAATTTCAGGCTCCAGTTCCGCATTCCCTATACGCAACATTAAGCATGGAGACCAGTTCGCGACCTCCCGAAACACCCTCTTCAGGGCGAAGACGCTAATATCGCCCGATTGTTTCGGGACGGATTGATCATGACCGTACTTGTGACCGGCGGCGCCGGCTATATCGGAAGCCACACTGTTCGCGCGCTCCATGAAGCCAATGAGAGCGTGGTCGTGATCGACAATCTCTCCACCGGCTTTTCGGCCTTCATTCCCGACGGCGTTCCTCTTTTCATCGGCGACGCCGGCGACGAGAACCTGGTCGAGGGCGTGATCGAACAGCACGGCGTCGAGGCCATCATCCATTTTGCAGGCTCGATCGTGGTGCCGGAGTCGATCCGCGATCCCCTGCTCTATTATCGCAACAACACCATGACCACGCAGAGCCTGCTCAAGGCCGCGGTCAGGCGCGGCGTCAACCGCTTCATCTTCTCGTCCAGCGCCGCCGTCTATGGCGAACCGGACCAGGTGCCGGTGCCCGAGCACGCGCGCACGCGGCCGCTGTCGCCTTACGGCTCGTCGAAGCTGATGACCGAGATCATGCTGCACGACGTCGCCACGGCCGCGTGACCTATGTCGTGCTGCGCTATTTCAACGTCGCCGGTGCCGACCCCATGGCGCGCATCGGGCTTGCCACCGTCGGCGCCACGCATCTGCTGAAGGTCGCGGTGGAAGCCGCCACCGGCCAGCGCGCCAAGGTCGACGTTTACGGCATGGATTACCCCACGCCGGATGGCAGCTGCATCCGCGATTTCGTCCATGTCAGCGATCTCGCCGAAGCCCATCGCGCGGCGCTGTCTTACCTGCGCGGCGGCGGCGCCTCGATCACGCTCAATTGCGGCTATGGCCGGGGCTATTCGGTGCTGGAAACCATCGAAGCGGTACGTCGCGTCTCGGGCAGCCATTTCGCGGTCTCGCATGCGCCGCGCCGGCCCGGCGACGTCATGACCATGGTGGCGGATGCGAACCGCATCCGCGCCACCTTCGACTGGACGCCGGCCTACGACAATCTCGATACGATCGCGGCCCATGCGCTCGCCTGGAGGAAAAACTGTTGCGCGAGCGCACCAGCGGCGCATTGGTTGCCGCAACTGCTTGAAACGATTGAAAACACAAGCCCTTATTGGGGCTTGAAAAACCCGCATCTTGCGGGCAAGGAAGCTTGGTCCGCGAGGCGCCTGGGCCGACCAGGGCCAGCCCGCCGCCGACCGAGAGCTGGATGGCCGAGTTTCCGAAGAAAATCACCGACGATCCCTATGGCGCAGCGATCCTGATTCGCCGCCTCGTGATGGAACAGGGCGTCAACCACTGGCGGCGCTATCTGACGGCGTTCGCGCTGATGGCGGTCGCGGCCGGCGCCACCGCCGCCGCCACCTACGTGCTGGGCCAGGTCATCAACCAGGCCTATGTCGACAAGAACGTGCGCGGCATCGCCATCCTCTCCGGCGTGACCGTGATCCTCCTGTTCATCAAGGGCGTGGCGACCTACGGCCATGCCGTGATTCTCTCGAAGATCTCGAATGCCATTCTCGCCGGCAACCAGCGGCGGCTGTTCGCCAAGCTGATGAGCGAGAACATCGCGTTCTTCTCCGAGCGGCATTCGTCGGAATTCCTGGCGCGGCTGACGGCCGGCGCCAAATCCATCACCGACGTCCTGAACATGCTGATCAACGCGATCGGACGCGATCTCTTGACGCTGATCGCCATGCTCGGCGTGATGATATTCCAGGATCCGATCCTGTCCCTGATCGGCATCGTCGCGGTGCCGCCGGCGATGCTGGTGCTGCGCAAGCTGGTGAAGCGCATCAAGGGCCTCGCCTACCACCAGTTCACCGGCACCGCCGACATCCTGGAGACGATGCAGGAATCGCTGCAGGGCATCCGCACCGTGAAGGCGTTCACGCTCGAAGACGCCATGCAGAAGCGCATCGACGCCAACATCGCGATCGTCGAGCAAAATGCCAACAAAATGGCGCGGGTCTCCAACCGCTCCAATCCGCTGATGGAAATGCTCGGCGGCTTCGCGGTCGCCGGCTGCCTGCTCTATGGCGGCTACAGCGTGGTTGCGCTCGGCGCCACTCCCGGCCAGTTCTTCTCCTTCATGACCGCCTTCCTGATGGCGACCGAGCCGGCGAAACGCCTGGCGCGGCTCAACATCGACCTGAACAGCCAGCTGGTCGGCGCGCGCATGCTGCTGGAGGTCGTCGACAGCCCCGCCACCGAGCTTTCCGACGACGACAAGCCGGCGTTGACGCTAACCGACGCCCGCATCGAATTGCGCGATGTCAGCTTCGCCTACCGTTCGAACGAGGTGGTGCTCAACCGCATGAGCTTCGTGGCCGAGCCGGGCAAGGTCACCGCCCTGGTCGGCCCCTCCGGCGGCGGCAAGTCGACGGTGCTGGCGCTGCTGCTCCGCTTCTACGAGGCCAATGAAGGCGACATCGTCATCGACGGCCAGTCGATCTCGAAAGTGTCGCGCCGCTCGCTGCGTTCCCAGACCGCCTATGTCGGCCAGGACGTCTATCTGTTTCGCGACACCATCCGCGCCAACATCGCCTTCGGCCGCGAAGGCGCGAGCGAGGGCGAGATCGTCGATGCGGCAAAGGCGGCCTGCGCGCATGATTTCATCATGGGCTTCCCGCTCGGCTACGACACGCCCGTCGGCGAGCACGGCACGCAGCTGTCCGGCGGCCAGCGCCAGCGCATCGCGGTCGCCCGCGCGCTTCTGAAGAACGCGCCGATCATCCTGCTGGACGAGGCGACCGCCGCGCTGGATTCCGAATCCGAAAGACAGGTGCAGGAGGCGATCGAGCATCTCTGCCAGAACCGCACCACCATCGTGATCGCGCATCGCCTGCATACGATCATGCACGCCGACACCATCCTGGTGGTGGAAGCCGGCGAGATCGTCGAGCGCGGCCGTCACGACGATCTGCTGCGCCGCGGCGGCCGCTACGCCTCCTTCTTCCGCCTGCAGCAGCGCGACACCAGCGCCGAGGGGCCGAAGCTGGCGCATGCGGCGACGTCTTAACCCAGCGACACCGCTCCAACGAACTCCGAAGCCAGCTCCGTCACCCTGAGGCGCTCGCGGAACGCGAGCCTCGAAGGGCGACGGCCCGGATGGCGGCAGCGGGGCCGTGCATCCTTCGAGGCTCGCTCCGCTCGCCCCTCAGGATGACGGATTGAGATCGCGCGAAGATGGACGGCGCGCTCCCTCGCACCGCTGTTCGCGTTCTACTCTGATCGAAGGTCAGCGCGCGTCAGCCAGGCTCGCATGACGGCGTCGAGCTCATCGTTTCCAGTCGGCAGGATGGTCGGGTCCAGCGGCGAGCCTGCCTCGAGCAGCAGCGTCAACGTGCGGACGTGATCCTGCGGATGGCCGGTCCTCCAGCCATGCAGCGATCCATAGATGCATGCGCCGAGCGGTATGCCACCAAACTCGTTTTCGTGCCGAAGAGGCGGATCGGGATCGTGTGACAGCAACATCCGGACGATGTCGGCGTAACCGTGGAAGCTGGCGCGGTCGAGCGGCGTCGAGCGATGGACACCCACCGCGTGGGGATCGAAGCCGGCCTCCAGCATCAATCGCACGCTGTCCGGTCGATACCACCAGGCTGCTGCCGCCAGAAGGCTGTGCTCGTCAGCCTCCAAACCCTGCAATGCGGCTGGGTGACGCTCAAGCTCGCGATGCACCCGCTCGCCGTCGCCGCACCAGAGGGCGTCGATCAGCCGCGCCCTCGGCGACAGCGCTGCCACGATCAGGTCAGCGACGTCGGCATGCCCGAACTTGCGTGCCACGTCGGCAGGCGTGAGATCGAAGCCGAGCGTCCAGCCATAAATGTGCCCGCCGGGTGCCGTGAACGGCGCGCTGTTCACCCGTGCCCCGGCGCAGCCTGCATCGCCGCGCAGGCAGCGCTCAACCAGACTGCGGTCGCCCAGCCGCGCGGCGGCGAGAATGTCGACCTCGGCCCCTCGCGCCACCAGCAGGCGCGCGATCGCCTCGTCGGCGATCAGGTACTGAAGCGCCGTCGCGCCGTGGTCGACGTCGCGCGCCTCCATATCCGCCCCGCTGTCGAGGATCAGCTCCGCGATGGCGGAGGTGGCGGCACAATGCAACACCGTCTTGCCGTCGCCTCCGCGCGCATGGACCAAATCCGGTCGGGCGCGAAGGATCGACTTGAGCTCGTCATATAATCCGAGGCCGGCCGCCGCCCAGGGCGTCATCCGCGCGCCGCGACTGATCAGCGGCTCGGCCTGCGCCAGCGTCAAGCCCGACTCCAGGATTCCGAAGCCACCCGCCCACCATGTCGAGCGCGCATTGATATCAGCGCCATGTTCGAGCAGCACGTCGACGAGTGCGAGATTCATTTTCGCCTGGTGGATGGCGGGCGAATCGAAGTCGAAGCGCGGCTCGTTGATGCGCGCGCGAACGTCGGAATGCCTCTCGAGCAGCTCGCGCGCCAGTTCGACGTCGCCTTCGCGAACGGCGATATCGAATCGTTCAAGCGGAGACTGGCTGAGCGACTCGATTTTGCGCTTCATTGCAGCCCAGGAGGCGAAGCCGTAGCCGCGCGCGATGACGGCCTGCGCATCGTGCAGTTTCAGCGCGTCGGAATTTGCCGAGCCGGGCAGGAATGCACGCACGCGCGCAATGGCATCTGCATCGCCGGCCCAGCAATTGCGCAACAGGCGTTTGGCGAGCTTCTGCTGATGCTCCAGACTGGGGCGAGGCGGGAGCGGCTCCACGGTGAACCGCGTCATGGCGTTACGCCTCGCGCGAGCGAGCGATTCGATAGAACGGGATGGAACACGACGAATCCTCCTTCAAGGAAGACGCCCCGGTCCGCGATGTGTGGGGCAAAAGAGGTTCGTCAATGGAGGCCGACGTGACGAGCAGGCGGGAGAATCCCTTTCCGCGGACGCGGTGCGCCCTGCCGACGCACGCTCAAGGTAGGTCCGACTGCCATGGGCGTCAAGCGGCGCGGAGGTTCCGATACGATGCCGCTGCGACATCGTCATCCAACGGCTCAAGGGGCCGCAGGCGCGATGCCTGCCCGCAGCACGCGGAGCACGTTGCCGCCCATGACCTTGCGGATGTCGTCCTCCGAAAAGCCCGCATCCAGAAGTGACTGCGTCACCGCGACCACCTGGCTCGCATCGAAGGACACCGTCGTTCCGCCGTCGAAGTCGGAGCCAAGCCCGACATAGTCGATGCCGACGACATCGCGGACATGGGCAATGGCGCGCGCGACGTCCTTCGGCTCCGTCGAACAGATCGCGCCCTTGAAATAGCCGATCCCGATCACGCCGCCGGTCTTCGCAATGCCCCTGATCTCGTCGTCGGAGAGGTTGCGGTTGACGTTGCAGGTGCCGAGCACGCCGCCATGGCTGGAGATCACCGGCCGTTTGGCCATCGCCAGCACATCGGCGATGGTTGCGTGGCTGGAGTGGGCGAGATCGACGATCATCCCCAGTGCCTCCATGCGGGCCACCGCCTGCCGGCCGAGCGGCGTCAGCCCGCCTTTGTTCACGCCGTGCATGGAGCCCGCGATGTCATTGTCGAAGAAATGCGTGAGCCCGGCCATGCGGAAGCCCGCGTCATGGAGCACGTCGATATTTTCGATTTTGCCCTCGAGGTCGTGCAGGCCCTCGATCGAGAGCAGGCCGCCGACCACCGTCTCGCCCTGCTTCCGATCGGCGAGCAGGCGGTCGATGTCCTCCGGCGTCGTGATCACACGCAGCTTGCCCTCGGATGCCTCGGCAAAGCCGTGCAGCTTTTCCGCATGGTAGAGCGAACGCTGCAGCAGCGAATCCCAGGTCCGCATCGGCTGCCGCTGGACCTTGACCAGCCCCGTGACGGTGTCGGTATCCGCGCTGTTGGAATTGAAGTTCTGCCCGGCCGGCGACTTGGTCACCGAGGAGAACACCTGCAGCGCATAATGGCCCTCGATCAGCCGCGGCAGGTCGACATGGCCGCGGTCCGAGCGCGTGAGCAGGTCGCGCTTCCAGAGCAGGCTGTCGGCATGCATGTCGGCGACGTCGAGCGTCTTCTGCAGAGCTTCAGCGGCGGGCGTGATGTTGAGCGGAACCGGCACGACCCGGTCCTGGCCGCGCTCGATGTCGGCGGCGGGGTCAGAAGCGGCCGCACAGACGGTGAAAACGGCGGCCATGAGCGCCGCACCAATCCATATCCATTTTTTCACGGCCAGTGCCTCTCGATCACGCGACAGACGCTCAGGTACTCGGGCAGGCTATGTACTACTCCAGGGCGATATTCCGCTCCAGCGCCCTCAACGTCATGACAGTCCATCTTGCCCCATCGGGCAATTATCTCGGGCGTAAAGCGGGATGGCATGCCTCTGGCGCGTTCAGGCGCAACCGCGTAAGAAAGGCGTCTTACAATAGAACAGCCCGAGAGCTTTCCATGAACGCCACAGCCTTCGTCATCCCGGCCCCGCCGCAGGCCTCCATTCCCGTCGCGGGCGAAGGGAAAGCCTTCCCCGTGCGCCGCATCTGGTGCGTCGGCCGCAACTATCTCGAGCACATCCGCGAGATGGGCAATGACGAGCGCGATCCGCCGTTCTTCTTTGCCAAGCACGCCGACATGCTGGTCGGCGACGGCGCCACCATCCCCTACCCGCCGCTGACCAAGGACCTGCATCACGAGGTCGAGCTGATCGTGGCGATGAAGAGCGGCGGCGCGAACATTGCCCCGGAGAAGGCGCTCGATCACGTCTACGGCTATGCCGTCGGCATCGACCTCACCCGGCGCGACCTGCAGCAGGCCTCGCGCAAGAAGGAGCGCCCCTGGGAGATCGGCAAGTCGTTCGACCATTCGGCGCCCGCTTCCGCGATCGTGCCGGCCGCGAAGATCGGCCATCCCGCCAAGGGCAGGATCTGGCTGTCGGTCAACGGCACCGAGCGGCAGAAGGGCGACCTCACCGAGCTGATCTGGAGCGTGCCGGAGATCATCTGGAAGCTGTCGCAGCAGGTCGAGCTGGCGGCCGGCGACATCATCATGACCGGCACGCCGGCCGGCGTCGCCGCGCTCAAGCCCGGCGACAAGATCGAGTGCGGGGTGGATGGCGTCGGCACGCTGAAGGTTTCGATCGGCGAAGCGGTGTAATTCGAATCGACGCTGCACCGAATGCCGGCGGGCGGATACGCCGCTAAAAGACCCAGATCTCGCTATCGCGCTCAGCGAGATTTGGAGACGCGGTGGGCGACGTTGTTCATTGGCGGCGAGCCGCCATCGTCAATCCTTTCGAACATCACCTTGCACCGGTATCCCAGAGCTCGCGCGATACGCAGATAGTTTGTCAGCGTAATGCTCCCACCGCCCTTGAGATATCGGGACAGGTGCCCGCCGGCCGTACCAAGCATGAACGCCAGCGTTTCCAGGCTTATTCCGTTCACCTGGCGAAGTTGCGCGAGCGAGCCGATCAAGTCCCGTTCGTCACGGATGACGTCGGATGCCATCCGCTCGCTGCTTTCATCATCCAATCCCGGGAAATTGCGGGCTGTCATATCCTGAACTCAAATCACCCACGGAAAACGTCGCAGGCCGGGCGGCAGATCACCTTCGATGCGGGCCAATCCGGCTGGCGATCTCTCACCCTCCGGGTGCGGTGTGCTCTGCAGTCAGGCGATCACGGACCTAGGCGCCGCGCAGCAGCTGCACGATCGCACACGCCAGTCCGACCATCTCGAGCATATTGATGAGGACCGAGGCGCGATGCCACTTATCGAATTCCGTTTTCGCGCCGGCGCGCCCCGAAATCATGCGATCGCGCGCCGCATTGATGATCGGGATCATCCAGACGGCGACACCCAGCATAGCCGCGGCACAGGCGATCAGAATCAGGGACGCCGCCCAACGGTAGGCGAGCAACGCTGCGACGCCCGCCAGGACGCCGTTGACAATGAAGTATTTCGGGAAAAGCGCCCGCAAGAACGAGCCCGCGCCATCGGCAGGCAATACCTTGAACAAAGTGGGCGCCACGACGGCGGAGAAGAACAGCATGGCGCCGAGCGACATGGCTGAGAGGATGGCAGAGAGTTGCGCCATGTGGTTACGGGTCCCCTACGCCGTAGATCCGGCCGATTTGGGCCGATTGCGCCGACAGCGCTCCGAGCAATAGCGCACGCGCTCCCAATCCCTCGCCCATGCCTTGCGCGAGACGAAGGGTCGGCCGCACGCGACACAGATTTTCTGTGGCAAGTCGGCCTTGGCGATCCGCTTTTTCGTCACAGGTCCTCGCACGGTCATTGACAGGCCGCCGCAACGCCAAGGAACGTCAGGACGGCCGCCGTGAGCTGAATCCGAAGCCGCGGATACCAGGCCGGCGCATGGAAGCTTTGGCCAGTGAGCAGATCGTAGGCCAGCAGGCCAGCAAAGCCGACCATCAGACCCACGAGGCCGATGGGCCTCGGCAGGAACCAGCACGCACAACCGATCAGGGCCGGCACGACGCTGACCGTCAGGGCAGTGCCGTCAGGCGACGGACGTTGGGGGTCAGAGATCATGGCGAGCCCCCAGCGCACGCCGCCCATGAACGCCAGGATGATCATGGCATAGACGGCGAGTGCGTCCAGCGCCTGAGGCTTGGGCAGCACCGCTCCGGTCAGGGCCGCGCCACACAGGCCGGCGAAAGGCAGCACGCCAAGCCATCCAAGGACCAGCGCGGAAACCGGAATCCGTCGATGCAGGCCTGTCATGCTGGCGCCGTCCGGGGATTGTTGATCTGTCTGTTTGATACCACCGTTAAACGATCGTCAGCGCCTCGTGGATCTTCCGATCCGATGCCGCCCTGTCGCTTCAACCGCCGGAAGCCTGACCCATGCTGCGTAAGGATATCGTGCGACCAGCCATCGTGGATGGAACCGTCGATCCCATCGAAATCGAACGCTTCGAAGCGCTCGCCGATGAATGGTGGAAGCCGGGCGGCAAATTCAAGACCGTTCACGCCTTCAATGCGGCGCGCCTTGGAGCCATCGGGGACATTCTCGCCCCATCGGTCAGCGCCCCGCCGAGCGGCGAAGGGCCGCTTTCGGGGTTGAGGATCGCAGACATCGGCTGCGGGGCGGGGCTGATCGCCGAGCCCCTCGCCGCTCGAGGGGCATCGGTCGTCGCCATCGATGCGGCCGGTAACAATATCGCCATGGCGCGACGACACGCCGCGCAGTCCGGGATCGTCGTCGACTACCGGTGTTCGACGCCGGACCGGCTGGTCGAGGCCGGCGAGCGCTTCGATGCCGTGCTGTGTCTCGAGGTCGTCGAACATGTCGCCGACCTGCCGGCGTTCTTGGCCCAAACGGCCGCCCTTGTCGCGCCCGGCGGCCTGATGGTGATCGGCACGTTGAACCGCACCGCAAAGTCCTACGCCCTGGCCATCATCGGCGCGGAGTATGTTCTTGGCTGGCTGCCCAGGGGTACGCATGCGTGGCGACGCTTCGTGAAGCCGTCCGAGCTTGCCGCCCTGCTGGCTTGCCACGGCCTCGCCGAGACGCGCCGCCAAGGCGTCGCCTTTGATCCGCTGCGATGGCGCTGGTCGCTCAGCACCGATATTTCGGTGAATTACCTGATGGCGTTCAGGCGACCTGCCACTTCGAGCAGCGCTGAACCATCGTCGCTGACCGTCTATTTCGATGGTTCATGCCCGCTTTGTCGGGCGGAAATCGCGCACTATCAAAGGCAGGACGGGGCGGACCGGCTCCAGTTCACCGATGTCTCCGAGCCCGCGGCGCGGCTCCCGTCCGATCTTTCGAGGGAGCGCGCGATGGCGCGGTTTCATGTCCGGGCGAGCGACGGGCGGCTCGTTTCCGGTGCCGAGGCCTTTGTCAGCATCTGGCGTCTGCTGCCGCGCTGGCGATTTGCGGCAAAATTGGCCGACCTGCCGGGCATGCTGACATTGATCGAAGCCGGCTATCGGATCTTCTTGCCGGTTCGACCGCTCATGGCCCGGCTGTTTGCAAAATTCCGAGCGGCGCGAATGGGCGATCATTCGTGATCGCGCGCGCTCTGGTCAAATCGCGCCCGCTCAATCGACGCGGTTCGACGTCTCGAGCGACGATTACCTGAATGCCGAGACCACGATCAGCCCGACGATCGCAGCCGTCAGCGTCCATTTCAGCGTGTAGTAGACCTTGCGGTTCCACTGCTTCAGCTTGCGGCTTTGCAGATGGATCTCGTAGAGGCCGCCGAACACCTTGTTCAGCACACCGACATGCTCGCCCTCGACGTTCTGGGTCGCGGACGCCTTGACGATGTGATGGCTGACCCAGCGGTTGATGCGGGTCAACAGGCCATATTTCATCGGACGCTCGACGTCGCAGAACAGGATGATGCGATTCACATCGGTCGCGTTCTCGGCGTGATGGATGAAGGTCTCGTCGAACATGAAGGCCTCGCCGTCGCGCCAGACGCACGGCACGCCGTCGACCAGGATGCGGCATTTGTCGGAGTTGGGCGTGACGAGGCCCAAATGATAGCGCAGCGACCCCGCGAAGGGATCGCGATGCGCGCCGAGCTTGCCGCCGGGCGGCAGCATCGCGAACATCGCGCCATGCACGCTCGGGATCGAATCGAGCAGCTCCACCGTCTTCGGGCACAGCGTGCGCGCCGAGGGGAGGAAGTCGTCGTACCACTTCAGGTAAAAGCGCTTCCAGCCGCTCTTGAAGAAGGAATAGAAGCCCCAGTCGTTGTTCTTGGCGGCGGCGCGGATAAAGCCCTCGTCAAACAGGCGCACCGCCTCCTCGCGGATCATCTGCCAGTTTTCGCTGAGCTTGTTGAGCTCAGGGAAGCTCTCGACCGGGATCACCGGCTGGTTCGGCACCGCCGAGCCCGCATACATCAGCACGTTGTAGGGCGCGAGATAGGTCGAGTGATCGCCGAGCTGGCGGGCGAAGCGAAGCCGCTCCTTGCCGCGGAAATGCACATAGAGCGTCGAGGCGACGAGAATGTAGAGGCCGACAAGCTGCGGCGCGAAAAGCTGTCTTAGCATTGGTCCGTCCCTGCGATCGCGGCCCCTTTCTCGGCCCGATCATGTCCCGCAAGCAGCACCCCAAGGCGACGGCTTACGTCGCTCTCCAATATCACAGGGGCCGGACGGATGACCATAGATGGAAACATGCCATACAGGCGGCAAAGCACGCCAATACCGGCCCGTTTCGGCATGATTATCCGGATAAACCAGATGTGAACGGCGCCTCTAGCTCCGCGCCAGCGCCTGCAGGCCCTTGAAGGTCAGCCGCTTGGGATCCTTGACGCCGGCAAGGTAGAGCTTGCGTATGAAGGCGGCCGCAGCCTCGCGGTCGCAATCGGTCAGCGCGACCAGCGCGTCGACCGCAATTCTCTGGGCTTCCATGGGGCTCCCTTCCCTCTCGAGCAGCCGCCCCGGCCCTCGAAGCATAAAGCGTGCCGGTTAATTCGCCGTTAACCGTGCTGAGACGGTGGAGGATTCGGAACGAGAGACGAATACGCGAAACGACGGAGGGCGGCGTTGATCGAGGTCAAGGCGCGGCACAACGCCCGTCGTCTTTGCGAAGCAAGGCTCAATTGCGATCGCGCTGCTTTGCGACCGCCTCCGCGACCGACTTCATCGCGTCCGCCTGCTTCAGCATCAGCTCGCAACTCTTTCGCGCATGCGCGCCCGACAGCTCGATGAACTCCGCGGCCGATCGCGCACCGGCCAGCTCCCGGGCAAAGTTGAGCGCGCCGGCGACATTCGCCTGCATCAATTCGAGCGCCTCGGCGCGATAGACCGCCGTGGCGGCTCCGACTGCGGCCATCAAGTCGCTGGTCGGCTCCGTATCGCCGTCCCGCTCGCTCGCGCGCCCGGCCTCCGCGAAATCCCTCGCCTGGTCCAACGCCGCATTCAAGCCGTCCCTGACGTTGTCCAGCAGCCTGTTCTGATAGTCCTTGGCGATCTTCACCAGCATCTCGGCCGCGCTGTCGGAGCTGGCACGTTCCACGCGCCCAGGCTTTTCGACCGCAGGTTCCGACCGCGGCAACCGATCCGTCGCAGCCGTCGCCAGGCCGGCGGGCGCGACCAGTACGGCATCATCGACCGCGCGGCTCATCGCCTGCGTGAGTTCCACCAGCGAGCGCCGCTGGCCGCGCATATCGCTAGCCGGCCGCCTGCTTCGCGTCTTGCTCATGACCAACGGTCCCCTCGACAAGCCTGTTGTAAACCCAGCGCCACAACGCGGCGACTTCCTCCGCGGCTTTGCTGTCTCGCGCATACTCGGTCACGCCCAGGCCGGCGCCCAGCGCATCCTGGTGGTCGTTGCGCTGGACGATATAGGGCAGCGCCAGGTGCCCGAGCGAGTTGAGCGAGGTTGCGGCTTCGCTCAACCGCCCGCCGCGCGCCGGCGTCTGATTGAGGATGAACGCAAATCGCCGATTGAGCCGGCGGATCGCGATCAGCGTCGGTATGGACGCCTCGATATCGGCCGGGCTCGGACGAGCCGGGATCAGGCAAAGATCGCTTCTTGCCATGGCGCGCTGGGCTGCCGCATTGTTGGTGGCGGCGGTATCCACGATGGTGAGCCAGACCCCTTCAGCCTCCAGCCGCGCCAGCGCCGGATCGAGATAGGCGGGATCAGTCACCCGATCCACGCGCGGATAGGCTGCGGTGCGCCGTTCCTTCCATCGCGATATGGTTCCCTGCGGATCCGCCTCGATCAGCGCCACGCGCTCGCCGTTTCCCATCGCCGCAACAGCGAGACCGACGGCCAGCGTGCTCTTGCCGCTCCCGCCCTTCTGCGTGACCAAAGCAAGGACGTACATGTCCTGCGCTTCCTAAAAGATGACAACGACGCAGAACGCGAAGTCATCGGAACAATCGAATTGACCTGCACCGCAAGCAACTACCGCAAGTCGCGAGTCGCAGCAAGAACGAGCCCGTGGAGTTCCGCATCGCCCCGGGTCCGGCGTTCGTCGCGTCGACGAGGGTTGTGACGATCCCGGAAACACAAATGGCCGGGCTTTCGCCCGGCCATCGTGAGAGAAGCAACAGAGCGCGCCACTCAGTAGCGGTAGTGGTCCGACTTGTACGGGCCTTCCGGCTTGACGCCGATATAGTCGGCCTGGTCCTTGCGCAGCTCGGTGAGCTTGACGCCGATCTTGGCGAGGTGCAGGCGGGCGACCTTCTCGTCCAGCGTCTTCGGCAGCACGTAGACCTTCTTGTCGTACTTGCCGTCCTTGTTGTTGGCGAACAGCTCGATCTGCGCCAGCGTCTGGTTGGTGAAGGAGGCCGACATCACGAAGGACGGATGGCCCATGGCGTTGCCGAGGTTCACGAGACGGCCTTCCGACAAGAGGATGATGCGGTGCTTGTCGGGGAATTCGATCTCGTCGACCTGCGGCTTGATGTTGGTCCACTTCAGATTGCGCAAGGATGCGATCTGGATCTCGTTGTCGAAGTGACCGATGTTGCAGACGATGGCGCGGTCCTTCATCGCGCGCATGTGGTCGATGGTGATGATGTCCTTGTTTCCGGTCGCGGTGACGAAGATGTCGGCGCGGGGCGCCGCGTCTTCCATGGTCACGACCTCATAGCCTTCCATCGCCGCCTGCAGCGCGCAGATCGGATCGACCTCGGAGACCATCACGCGGCAGCCGGCCTGGCGCAGCGAGGCCGCCGACCCCTTGCCGACATCGCCGAAGCCCGCGACCATCGCGACCTTGCCCGACAGCATCACGTCGGTGCCGCGCCGGATGCCGTCGACCAGCGATTCGCGGCAGCCATAGAGGTTGTCGAACTTCGACTTGGTGACGCTGTCGTTGACGTTGATCGCCGGGAACAGCAGCGTGCCCTTGTTCGCCATCTCATAGAGACGATGCACGCCCGTGGTGGTCTCTTCCGAGACGCCCTTGATGTTCTTGGCGATCTCCGCGAAGTACCCCTTCGGCTTCTCCTTCAGGAGCCGCTTGATCAGCGCATAGAAGATTTCCTCTTCCTCCGAGGTCGGCTTGTCGAGGAAGGCGGTGTCGCCCTTCTCGGCGCGGAAGCCGGCATGCACCAGCATGGTGGCGTCGCCGCCGTCATCGAGGATCATGTTCGGCGTGCCGCCGCCGTGCCAGTCGAACAGCTTGGCGGTGTAGTCCCAATATTCGGTGAGCGTCTCGCCCTTCACCGCGAACACCGGAATGCCCGCTGCGGCAATCGCCGCAGCGGCATGATCCTGGGTCGAATAGATGTTGCAGGAGACCCAGCGGATGTCGGCCCCGAGCGCCGCCAGCGTCTCGATCAAGACGGCGGTCTGGATCGTCATGTGCAGCGAGCCCGCGATGCGCGCGCCCTTCAGCGGCTGCTTCGGCCCGAACTCCTCGCGTGTCGCCATCAGGCCGGGCATCTCGGTTTCAGCCAGCGAGATTTCCTTGCGGCCGAACTCGGCCAGCGAAATGTCCTTGACGATGTAGTCTTTGAAGTCGGGCTTCTTGGCGACGGCGGTCATGGGGTTTTCCTGAATCGGTGAATTTGGCGTGTCGGTAGCAAAGCGAGCTGAAAGCTTTGTGGCACGGTCTACTCCCTCTACCCGTTCTTCACGGGGAGAGGGTCGGGGTGAGGGGCTTCTCTCCGCGAATCTCGAAAAGCGACTTATGCGGAAGCTCCCCCTCACCCGGATCGCATCTTGCGATGCGATCCGACCTCTCCCCGCAAGCGGGGCGAGGTGAATCAGACCGCCCGCTTGAGCGGCTCGACGAGATCGGTCTTCTCCCAGGAGAAGCCGCCTTCATTGTCGGGCGTGCGGCCGAAATGGCCGTAGGCCGCGGTGCGCGCATAGATCGGACGGTTGAGGTCGAGATGGCTGCGGATGCCGCGCGGGGTGAGGTCCATCACCTCGGCTGCGGCCTTCTCCAGCCTGTCCTCCGACACCTTGCCAGTGCCGTGGGTGTCGATATAGATCGACAGCGGCCGCGCCACGCCGATGGCGTAGGCGAGCTGCAGCGTGCAGCGGTCGGCAAGGCCGGCGGCGACGATGTTCTTCGCCATGTAGCGCGCAGCGTAGGCGGCCGAGCGGTCGACCTTGGTCGGGTCCTTGCCGGAGAACGCGCCGCCGCCATGCGGGGCCGCGCCGCCATAGGTGTCGACGATGATCTTGCGGCCGGTGAGGCCGGTGTCGCCGTCGGGACCGCCGATGAAGAACTTGCCGGTCGGGTTGATGTGCCAGATGGTCTTGCCGTTGATCCAGTCCTTCGGCAGCGCCTCGCGCACGTAAGGCTCGACGATCTCGCGCACCTGCGCCGAGCTCAGGTCTTCCACCAGATGTTGGTGCGACACCACGATCTCGCGCACGCCGACCGGCTTGCCGTTCTCATACTGCACGGTGACCTGGCTCTTGGAGTCCGGACCCAGCACCTTCTCGCGCCCGGAGTGGCGAGCCTCGGAGATCAGGCGCAGAATCTTGTGGGCGTAGAAGATCGGCGCCGGCATCAGGTCGGGCGTCTCGTTGCAGGCATAACCGAACATGATGCCCTGGTCGCCTGCCCCCTCTTCCTTGGCCACGCCCGGCTGCAGGGCGTCGACGCCCTGCGCGATGTCGGCCGACTGCGGATGCAGGAGGATCTCGATGTCGCAGGTCTTCCAGTGGAAGCCTTCCTGCTCGTAGCCGATGTCCTTGATGGCTCCGCGCACCACGCTCTCGATCTGGTCGTTGGTGACGGACTTCGGCCCGCGGGTTTCACCGGCGATCACCACCTTGTTGGTGGTGGCCAGCGTTTCGCAGGCGGCGCGGATCGCCCAGGGATCGATGCCCGCCTTGGGGCCCTCGCGATAGAACAGGTCGACGATCTCGTCGGAAATCCGGTCGCAGACCTTGTCCGGGTGCCCCTCGGACACCGATTCGCTGGTGAACAAATAAGACGCGCGCATCAAGCATCCCCTATGACCCGCCCCTTGCGGCGGTTGTTGCAAAACTGTCCGGAAGCGTCAGTCCCGCCGGCGCGAGATGACGTAGGATTCATCGTAGAACCAGAGCCCGTTGTACTTGCGCAAAACGTCTCTGGCGGCATCGAGGGCCTGGCTCGAATGTGCCGTGTCCGTCAGGCGGTCCTCTTCAATCTGGGCGACATACACCGCCGCATTCCAGGCTGCAAAGGCCGTCGACGTTCCGATCGGACCCGTCACCTCGGTGGGCAGCGCTTCCATATCATATCGAAACACGGAACGGTTATCGGAATATGCATTAAAATTGAGCATTCGCCCAACGGAACCCAGCTCGTATTTGACCGCCTGCAGCAGCTCGTGGCGGCTCACGGCGAACGGATTCTCTCCGGGCCACACGTTTTGGATGATTTCCATGCCGGGATCCTGGCCGTGGGAGTGGATCCCAATCAGCCGGCCGCCGGGGCGAAGCGCCCGCGCCAGCGGTGCGATGATCCGCTTGGCCCGGAAATTCACCGAAGATTTGGCCCGATAAGGCTGGGAGGCGATGATCAGGTCGAAATTGGCCTCGGTGCGGCCGGCCCGGGGGATGATGGCGTCGAGCAGGAAGCGGTGGTCCTCCCGGTACAGCACCAGCGCGACCGGCCGTTCATAGACCGGCATGCCGGTGCGGGGGCTGACGCTGGCGCGCCAGTTCGCATCCAGAAACGAGCGCAAATCGGCGATCTGGGCCTCGAATTCGCCCGAAGCTGCGCCCCGCAGCGGCACCTCTTGCCAGATCATGCCGGCGGCCGCTGCGGGCGACGCCGGTGTGAGCCACGGCGCCTCGGCGTAGTTCATGTTGGTGAGGACGAAGATGCTGGCCGGATGCTCCAACAGCCGGTCCGGCACCTTGTCCAGCGTCAGCCGTACATCCTCGAGGCTGAGTTCTTTGCCGGCCACGTAAAACGGCATATGGGGGAAGCGGCTGTGCATGGCGCGCAGCACCCGCGCCAGCACCGTGCCGTCGCCCATGCCGGCATCGAACACGCGCAGAGCCGGTGGCTGGGGATGGATCGAGGACAATTCCAGCGCGATGCGGTCGGCGATCACCCGCTTTTCGCTGCAGGTGTGCACGAACAACAGGTATTTCTGCCGGTTCTCGAAAAAGCGGAAATTGCTGCGGGGGTCGCGCTTTTCCGGCGGCACCTGCAGGCCGCGCGGCGGCGGCGGACCGCCGGTCGAGGCCGCGATATAGGCCTGGATGCGCTCCAGCGTATCGATTGTGATGCGCTTGCCCTCGCGCAGCCGGTGCACCAGCTTGCCATCGTTCACCGCCCGGCGCCCAAAGGTCGACTCCGCCATATCCGCCTGCCGGCAGAAGTCGGAGATCTGGGCCAGAATCGCGTCGTTCTTCATGAATTCATGTTGGGACAAGGGAGTGGGCAGGAGGAAGCGTCCCACATTCCCTACCATCTTTGCCCAACAATACCAAGCGGCACGGTTGGGCAGTGGCGGTGAACCCGCGCATGCCCACCGGAAACCAACAGGTAACTGCCGTCGACTACGCCCATGTGATCGCGGACACCACCGAAGCGATCCGGCTGAAGCCCGACCAGGCGCTCTACAATCTGCGCGGCTCGGCCTACTACGACAAAGGCGAGTACGACATCGCGATCGCCGACTTCAATGATGCGCTGAAAAGCGGCCCGCCGAGCGGCACCATCTACCACAATCGCGGTAATTCCTGGCGCGCCAAGGGCGACTACGCCAAGGCGATCGCCGATTACGACCAGGCCATCAAGTCCGATCCCAAAGAAGCCTATTCCTGGCAGAACCGCGGCGCGTGCAGGCAGGCGCTGGGCGATCTCGATGCCGCGCTCGCCGACATCAACGAGGCGATCCGGCTCAATCCCGCGCTGCCCTCGCCTCTGATCAACCGCATGGTGATCTGGCGCGCCAAGGGCGATTACGACCACGCCATCGCGGACGGCGCCGAGGCGGTCCGGCTTGCGCAAAACCCACCGTCCAACATCATGACGCCGCCGAACAGCGTCAAGATCTCGGCCCATATCCAGCGCGGTCTCGCCTATGAGGCCAAGGGGGACTATGAGCGCGCCAAGGAGGACTACAAGGCGACGCTCGACGTCACAGCGGCCGACGCCGCGAGCAAGGCCAACCAGGCCACCGCAAAGGTGCGGCTGTCGCTGTTGTCGGATACTGCTGCGGGCTCACCGCGAGATGCGGCCGGCTCGTCCCCGCCGGCGCAACAGGCCGGTGCACCATCGCAACCACCGGCAACGGTCGGCGGACGCCGCGTGGCGCTCGTGATCGGCAACGGCGCCTATGCCCATGTCAAGGCGCTGCCCAATCCGCCGAACGATGCGCGCGCGATTGCAAGGAGCCTGCGCGACATCGGCTTCACGGTGTCCGAGGGCACCGATCTCGACCGCGCCGCCATGCAGACGATGACCCGCGACTTCCTGCGCGATGCGGCACGCGCGCAAATCGCGCTGGTCTATTACGCCGGCCATGGCGTGCAGATTGCCGGGCGCAACTATCTCATTCCGGTCGACGTTCGCCTCGACCAGGGCAAGAGCGCAACCGAGACCATGATCGACATGGATACGATCCTCGCCGGCCTCGACGACCAGGTCCGCACCAACATTCTGATCTTCGATGCCTGCCGCAACAATCCGCTGGAGCAGGCGGCCGCAAACGAGCCGAGCCGCGGCATCGAGGCGGGACCGGGACTGGCGGCTCCGACCGCGCTGGGCGCCGGCTCGACCTTGGGTGCCGGCACGCTGATCGCGTTTGCCACTGCGCCCGGCAAGGTCGCGCTCGACGGCGAAGGCGCCAACAGCCCGTTCTCCGCGGCGCTGTCGCGCCACATCGGCACGCCGGGGCTGGACGTGCAGCAGATGCTGACGCGGGTGCGCGCCGAAGTGGTGAGCGTGACCAGGAACCAGCAGGTGCCATGGTCGAACTCGTCGCTGCTGGGCGAGGTTTATCTGGCGGAGAAATAGGTCCAGCCCGTGATGCCCGGACCCGATCGGGGCTTCTGCGACGCGCGCCGCGGAATGAAGCCGCAATGCCTTGGAAAGCATTTGGGATTATCCAGATGTGGCGCCCCCCGGGGTCCGATGCGCGAAACACCCGCATCGCACGCAGCAGATCAGGACAGATGAAGCACACGGGCCTCGCAATCCTTGCCGCCGTGATTGCCGCGGGCACAGGCTTCCTGCTGGGCCGAAGCTATTACGCGCCCGCCCCCGAAGACGATCATCGGACAATGCGGCAATTTATGGTTTACCTCACCTTGCAGCGGGTCACCGATCCGATCATCGTGCTCGGCGATAGCAACGCGGAGGCCTCGACGCTGCCGCGCAGCGCCTGCGGTCACCCGATCGTCAATGCCGGCCTCAGCGGCGCATCGCTGGCGAGCGAGCTTCCCGGTTGGCTTGCGCCTGCGCTGGCGAACAAGCCGGCTTTTGCGATCATCGTTGCCCTGGGCACCAATGATGCCTTGGCCTCCGCACCGGTCGCGAAGCAAATCTTCCAGCAAAACTACGATTCGCAGCTTCGCGAGCTGTCGAGATTGACGACGCGCCTTTTCGTGCTCGACATCCCTCCGGTCGAAGCGCGCGGTCGGTTCTCGCCGGACATGCAGCAGCGGATCATGGCGACGATCCGCGATTACGGATCCGTCCTGCCTGAGCTCGCCGCGCGCAACCGGGCGAGCTTTCTGCCCCTGCCCGAGATGGCGGCGCCATTCACGATCGACGGCGTCCACCTCGGCACCGAAGGCTACCGCGCGTGGGACGCCGCGATCATGCAGGGCGTTGCGCAGGCCTGCGATCAATGAGGCGGCCACGACGCGTCGGCGATCGGTCTAAGGAAACGTTCATCGCAACCGGCTAGGTTCGGGTGGCGCACGCCGCGGGACGGTTAAGAAGAAGTTTCCGACGATGATCAAAACTTCGGATTCCGGAGGGAGTGATAAGCTCCCGGCAATGGAGGGGCTGCGTTGGCTCGCGACCATTTCCGTCCTGTTCTGGCATTATCAGCATTTCGCCTTCGTCGGCGCCAGCCCGGCTGGTCTTGTCAGGAACGAGCTGCCGTATGCCGGCTTGCTGTTTCCGTTCTATGAGGCGGGCGAGTACGCCGTCTGGATATTCTGGGGCATCAGCGGCTTCATTTTTTTCTGGAAGTACGGTGACGCAGTTGCCGAGCGATCGCTATCGGGGTGGACGTTCTTTGTTTTTCGCTTGTCGCGCCTCTACCCCCTTCATTTCATGACGCTGCTGCTGGTGGCGTTGCTGCAGCCGATTTATTTCGCCCGGAACGGCTCTTTTTTCGTTTACCAGTACAACGACATCCAGCACTTCATCCCGCAGCTGGTCATGGCCAGCAATTGGCTGCCGACGCAGGGCGAGAGCTTCAACGGACCGATCTGGTCGGTGTCGGTGGAAGTGCTGGTCTATGCGTTCTTCTTTCTCACCCTGCGCCATGCGAAAAAATCGCCGCTGTTCAACCTGGCCGTCATTGCTGTCTGCTTGAATGTGCCTTTGCAGGCATGCACCTGTCTTGCGCTGTTTTATGCCGGCGGGCTCGCGGCCATGGGCCGCCAGACGATGCAGCATTCGCAGAGACGGTTCGCAGTGGAGCTTCTCGCATGGTGCGCGGCCATCGCGCTTCCAATTGCAGTTTTCAGCGTGTGTCCAGTTGCGGTCTTCGGCATGCGCTTTTCACCTGCCGTTCTTCTGTTCCTGGTTGGCTACACGCCGATCCTGCTGTTCTGTCTTTCCGCTCGCATGGGACTCCCGCGGCCGATCGAAAGTCTGCTGACTGCGGCCGGCAACATGACATATTCAGCCTATCTGCTGCATTTTCCGATTCAGCTGGCGACAGCCCTCGCCTACTCGATCGCGCGACGGCCAATTCCCTACCATGACGACTGGTTCTGCGCGGCTTTCGTGATCGTCACCCTGCTCGCCGCGCACTTGACCTATCGCCATTTCGAGGCGCCCGCCCAGGCGTTCATCCGCAGCCGCCTGTTGCGGCGACCGGAAGCGGAGCTGAGCCGGTCGGTCCGGCCCAGCTTCGATCTTCCCAGATTGCCCGGTATGTGACATCCACAACCTGTTGCCCCCGCAAAGGCGCGACCGGTTACTTCCCCCACACCTCGTCCGCCAGCTCCACCGCGAGCCGCAGCTTGGCCCACTGCTCGTCCTCGGAGAGGATGTTGCCTTCTTCAGTCGAGGCAAAGCCGCATTGCGGCGAGAGCGCGAGCTGCTCCAGCGGCGCGAATTTCGCGGCCTCTTCCAGGCGGCGCTTGATGTCGTCGCGCTTCTCGAGCTCACCGAACTTCGAGGTGATCAGCCCGACCACCACGACCTTGTTGCCCCTCGGCAAAAAGCGCAGCGGCTCGAAGCCGCCGGCGCGGTCGGAGTCGTATTCCAGGAAGTAGCCGTCGTAATTGGTCTCGGCCAACATCGTCTCCGCCACCGGCTCGTAGCCCCCGGAGGAGATCCAGGTCGAGCGGAAATTGCCGCGGCAGACATGGGTGGTGATCGCCATGTCCGCCGGCCGCTCGGCAATCGCGTAGTTGATGATGCGGGAATAGATCTTCTGCAGGTTGTCGGGATCGTCGCCGCGCTCGCGCGACTTCTGCAACTCCTCCTGCGAGCACAGATAGGCCCACACCGTGTCGTCGAACTGCAGATAGCGGCAGCCGGCGTCGTAGAACGCCTTCACGGCCTTGCGGTAGGTCTTGGCGAGGTCCTCGTAGAAGGCGTCGAGATCGGGATAGACGTCTTTCGAGATCGCCTTGCGGCCGCCGCGGAAGTGCAGCACCGCCGGGGACGGGATCGTCATCTTCGGCACCACATGCGCCGTGTCGGCGTGCTTCTTCAGGAAGCGGAAATGGTCGAGCATCGGGTGGTCGGCCGGGAAGTCGAGCTTGCCGATCACGCGCACCGCGTCATGGCGGGTCTCGACGCCGGCGAACTGGATGCCGGTCTCGGGATGAAACAGCTCGCAGCCGGTGAGCTTGGCGAGGAAGTCGAAATGCCACCAGGAGCGGCGAAATTCGCCGTCGGTCGCGAGCCTCAGGCCGATCGAGGCCTGCTTGTGCACGACCTTCTCGATCTCCATGTCCTCGACCTTGCGCAGGTCGTCGGCCGAGATCTCGCCCTTTTCCCGCCTGGCGCGGGCCTCCTTGATCTTCTGCGGCCGGAGCAGGCTGCCGACCTCGTCGGCACGGAAGGGGGGTCTTGTTCTCTGCATGATCTCACTCCCGATATCTCGATGTGCGCATCTCAATGTGTGGCAGCGCCGGCGACGCCGAGATGGCGCTCCAGCACGGTCGGATCGGCTTTCAGCGCCTGGCTTGGCGCGTCGTGCACGATGGTGCCGCGTTCCAATATCACAACGCGGTCGGCGAGCCCCAGAATCTTTTGCGCGTTCTGCTCGACGATGATGGAGCAGATTCCCGTGCCGCGGGTAATGCTGCCGATCGCCTTCAAGAGCTCCTCGACAATGATCGGGGCGAGCCCCTCGGTCGGCTCGTCCAGGAGCAGCACCTTGGGATTGAGGGTGAGCGCGCGGCCGATCGCCAGCATCTGCTGCTCGCCGCCGGAGAGCTGGTTGCCGAAATTGCCGCGCCGCTCCTTGAGCCGGGGAAACATCTCGTAGATCCTGTCCACCGTCCAGGGCCCGGGCTGGGCCACCGCGGTCATGTTCTCCTCCACCGTGAGCGAGCGGAAGATGTTGCGCTCCTGCGGCACCCAGCCGATGCCGGCGCGGGCCCGCTCGTCGGGGCGCATGGCGGTGATGTCGCGCCCGCCGAGCGTGATGCTGCCGCCAAAGCGCCTGACCACGCCGACGATGGAGTTCATTAGCATGGTCTTGCCGGTGCCGTTGCGGCCCAGCACCGCCAGCACCTGCCCTTCCGGCATGGAGAGCGACATGTTCGGCAACACGATGGCCTCGCCATAGCCGGCGCGCAGCTTCTCGATGGCGAGCAAGTCAGGCATCGGCGGCCTCGCCGAGATAGACCGCCTTCACCTGCGGGTCTCTTGCGACCTCGTCCGGCGCACCTTCGGTGAGGAGGGCACCGCTGACGAGCACGGAGATGCGGTCGGCGAAAGAGAAGACGAGATCCATGTCGTGCTCGATCAGCAGCACCGTGACGTCGCGCGGCAGGCTCGCGACCACGGCGAGAATATCGTGACGCTCGCTCTCGGGCACGCCGGCCGCGGGCTCGTCGAGCAGCAGCACCCGCGGCTTTGCCGCGATCGCCACCGCGATCTCCAGCAGCCGCTGCTTGCCATAGGGCAGCGTCGCGGTCTGCTCGTTCATGACGTCGAGCAGATGAAAACGCGACAGGATATCGGCGATCTCGGCATTGACGTCGTCGCGCGTGCCCATCACCCGCCACCAATCGCCGCCGCGGCCGAGCCGCTCGGAGACCGCGAGCCCGATGGTCTCCAGCGGCGTCAGGTCGGCATAGAGCTGGTTGATCTGGAAGGTTCGCGATAGCCCCCGCAGCACCCGGCTGTGCACGGCAAGATCCGTGATGTCCTGCCCTTCGAGCAGGATGCGCCCGGCATTGGGCTTGAGCACGCCGGTGAGCTGGTTGATGACGGTGGTCTTGCCGGCGCCGTTGGGGCCGATCAGTGCGTGGCGGGCGCCTTTTTCGATCCTGAGCGAGAGGTCGCGGGTGACGCGCAGGCCGCCGAAATGCTTTTCCAGCCCGATTGTTTCCAATGCGATCGTCATTGGCCCTCCCCCTCGGGGAGTGCGACCGCGGATTTGCGACCCGCGACCTGTGCGATCAGAAGGTTCGGCAGAAACAGCACCCAGCGGTGCAGGCGGGCGCGGCCGACCATCACGATCACGACCAGGACCAGACCGATCCAGAACTGCCAGTATTCCGCGGTGATCGACTTGAATACCTCCTCAAGCAAGCTGAACACCACGGCGCCGATCAGGCCGCCATAGAGATAGCCGGTGCCGCCGATGATCAGCACCAGCAGGAGATCGGCGGAGCGCTCGAAGGCGAACACGTCGAGCGACGCGAGCGCGGTGGTCTGGGTGAACAGCGCGCCCGCGATACCGGCATAGAAAGCCGCCACCGTGTAGATCGCAATCAGCCTGCGGTTGACGGGAATGCCGATCGCGGCCGCCCGCAGCGGATTGTTCTTGATCGCGCGCAGCGACAGTCCGAACGGCGAATGCACGATCCGTCGCGCCAGCAGGAACAGCACGAACAGCACGATGAGCGAATAGACGAAGCCGGTCCGGCCGAACATGTCGAAGGAAAACACGCCGAGGATCGGCTGCATCTCGATGCCCTGCAGCCCGTCGGTGCCGCCCGTGATGTTCGAGAAGCTCTCCGCCAGCGCCTCGAGCAGCATTGCGATGCCGAGCGTCACCATCAGCCGGGTCAGGTCGACGCCGCGGATGACGAGAAAGCTGGTGGCAAAGCCGAGCAGCATGGCGGCACAGCCTGCAAGGATCAGCGCCAGCAGCGGCTCGGTGACAAGGCCGTGCAGCGCCATCAGGCCGGCCGAGTAGGCCCCGACGCCGAAGAAGGCGGCGTGGCCGAGCGAGACGATGCCGGCATAGCCGAGGATCAAATCGATCGACATCGCAAACAGCGCGAGCCGAACGATGTCGGTCATGACGAGGTAGCGCGAGGGAAACAGGAAGGCGCAAGCGAGCGCGAGCAGCCAGAACACGATCTCGCCGACATGCCAGCGCCCATGCCGCCTTGCGTGATATCCGACGTCTTGCTGTGCAGTCATCGTCGTCTCACCGCGCTGCCTGGCGGCCGAACAGGCCGTTGGGACGCCAGATCAGGATCACGATCATCAGCGTATAGATCACGAACGGCCCCATCCTGGGCACGTAATATTTGCCGGCGACGTCGCCGATCCCGAGCAGCAGCGAAGCGAGGAACGGCCCCGTTATCGATGAGGAGCCGCCGACGGTGACCACGATCAGGAAGTAGATCATGAACTTCAGCGGGAAATACGGATCGAGCCCGAGCACTTCCGCACTCAGCGCACCGCCGAGGCCGGCGAGGCCGCAGCCGAAGGCAAAGGTGAAGGCGAACACCTGCGGCACGTTGATGCCGAGCCCGCTCGCGACGCGGGGATCATCGACCGCGGCGCGCAGCCGGCTGCCGAAGCGGGTCCGCGCCAGCACCAATTGCAGCGCGGCGGTGAGCAGGCCGCAGATCACGACGATCATCAGCCGGTAGCGGCCGATGCCGACGCCGTACACGTCGAACTGTCCCTCGAGCACCGACGGCAGGTTGATGAAGATGCGCTGCGATCCCATGATGTAGTCGACGCCGGCCACCGACATGAAGACGAGGCCGATCGAGAACAGCACCTGGTCGAGATGGCTGCGCGCATAGAGATGCCGGTAGAGCAGCCGCTCCAGCACGATGCCGATCGCCGCGGCCGAGACGAACGCAAGCGGCAGGCCGGCGAAGAACGGCCAGCCGATCTGATTGACCAGCACCGCGCAGACATAGCCTCCCGCCATGGCGAAGGCGCCATGCGCGAGGTTGACGAAATTCATCAGCCCGAGCGTGACGGCGAGCCCGCAGGCCAGCACGAACAAGAGCATGCCGTAGGCGATGCCATCGAACAGGTTGGTGAGAACGGCGGTCATGCGGGGGTGCGGGAGCCTCAGCCAGAGTTCGTCATTCCGGGGCAGCGCGCCAGCGCTGAACCCGGACTCTCTCTCTCAACAATCTCGAGATCCCGGGTTCGACGCTGCGCGTCGCCCCGGGATGACGCTTCGCGTCACTTCTTCATCTTGCCCGGATCCTTCACGTCCTTGAAGGTCTCGAACTCGACATTGTAGAGCTCGCCGTCGACCTTCTCGACCTTGCGGATGTAGACATTCTGCACGATGTCGCGGGTGTCGGGATCGATCGAGATCGGCCCGCGCGGGCTTTCCCATGCCATCCCCTTCATCGCCTCGACAAGCTTGTCGCCGTCGGCGTTGCCGCCGGTCTTCTTCAGCGCCTCATAGATCAGGTTGATGCCGTCATAGCCGCCGACCGCCATGAAGCCCGGGCGCTGGCTGAATTCCTTCTTGTAGGCGGCCACGAAATCCTTGTTGGCCTGCGAGGGATGCGCCGCGGAATAGATGTGCGCGGTGACGGCACCGAGCGCGGCGTCGCCCATGCCGTTCAACAGGTCGTCGTCCATGACGTCGCCCGGCCCGATCACCTTGATGCCGGCCTTGTCGAGGCCGCGCTCGGCATATTGCTTCATGAAGTTGCCGCCCTGCCCCGCCGGCACGAACACGAACACGGCGTCGGGCTTGGC